>Ga0196963_10000066_pt1 | contig 133656 bp, 132 predicted proteins | sample S1_5metaG_FD_148600 | JGI IMG/M metagenome (GOLD analysis project Ga0196963, IMG submission 148600) | Soil microbial communities from Anza Borrego desert, Southern California, United States - S1_5 | ecosystem: Environmental > Terrestrial > Soil > Desert | place: USA: California | collected... | reverse complement strand
AAGTATACGAGGTGATAGGAGCGTAAAAGAGAGTATATAAAAAAATGTGCGAATTGAAATTTTCAATTCGCACATTCATCTTCACATTTATTATTAATACCTGTAGTGTTCGGATTTGAACGGTCCGTTCTTGGGAATGCCGAGGTATTCGGCTTGCGGCTCGGTCAATTCATCCAGTTCAACGCCGATCTTGGAGAGATGCAGGCGCGCTACTTTTTCATCCAAATGCTTAGGCAATACATATACTTTGTTCTCGTAGTTTTTGTAATTGGTCCAAAGCTCTATCTGTGCCAGCGTTTGGTTGGTGAATGAGTTGCTCATTACAAAGCTGGGGTGGCCGGTTGCGCAACCCAGGTTTACCAGGCGGCCTTCGGCCAGGATGATGATGTCTTTACCTTCTACATTGTAAATATCTACCTGCGGCTTGATGGTATCTTTTGTATGGCCGTAGTTTTTATTGATCCATGCAATGTCGATCTCGATATCGAAGTGGCCGATGTTACATACGATGGCCTTGTCCTTCATCAGGCGGAAATGTTTTTCGGTGATGAGGTCGCGGCATCCTGAAGCAGTTACGATAATGTCTGCTTCTTTCACCGCATCGATCATTTTCTTTACCTCGAACCCGTCCATAGCGGCCTGCAATGCGCAGATAGGATCGATTTCGGTTACTATTACGCGGCAGCCTGCGCCTGCAAGTGATGCGGCGGAACCTTTACCTACGTCGCCATAACCGCCTACTACCGCTACTTTACCGGCCAGCATTACGTCGGTGGCGCGGCGGATAGCGTCTACCAGGCTTTCTTTACAACCGTATTTATTATCGAATTTGCTCTTGGTAACGGAGTCGTTCACATTGATCGCGGGAATGGGCAGCGTGCCTTTTACCATGCGCTCGTACAGGCGGTGAACGCCGGTAGTGGTTTCTTCGCTCAGGCCCCTGATGTGCTGTACCAATTCGGGATATTTATCGAATACCATGTTGGTAAGGTCGCCGCCGTCGTCGAGGATCATGTTCAGCGGGCGGTCGGCGCCACCGAAGAAAAGCGTTTGTTCAATGCACCAGTCAGCTTCTTCGAGTGTCTGGCCTTTCCAGGCATATACGCCTATGCCTGCTGCTGCAATGGCGGCGGCAGCATGGTCCTGCGTGGAGAAGATGTTGCACGAGCTCCATTTTACTTCAGCGCCGAGGGCCACGAGGGTCTCGATGAGCACGGCAGTTTGAATGGTCATGTGCAGGCAGCCTGCAACGCGGGCGCCCTTAAGTGGTTGGCTGGGGCCATATTCTTTTCTCAGCGCCATCAGTCCGGGCATTTCGGCCTCGGCAAGGCGGATTTCTTTGCGTCCCCACTCGGCCAGGGATATATCGGCTACTTTGTAAGGAAGGCTAAAGTCAATTTGTGAATGCGTCAATGTCGACATTTGCTTATTTTTTGTGCGGCAAAGGTAATATTCCCCTTGCGAAAATGCAATTCTGTGGAGCTTTTTGATACAGGTGTGTACAAACCAGTAAGCAAAGGCCCCATATCATTTACCTTTGTTTTTCAACCACATAGCATGTACACATACGATACGGTTTCAGAGGCGGTTAATGGCCTGAAACAGAGAGGGTACGGCATCGATTTCAACCTGCAGTACGATTGCATCGTTTGTAACCACACCGGCAAGCTCGCCCCCGACGAATTCATCATTACCGAAGTACACCGGTACGAAGGGCAAAGCGATCCCGCCGATGAGGCCGTTGTATACGCTATCGAATCCAGGCATGGCGAAAAGGGCGTTCTGGTAAATGGTTTTGGCGTATCGGCCGATAGCTTAAGCGATGAAATGATCGAAAAACTAAGCATCCGGAAACCGGCGAGATAGTTGATGTAAGAAGGCAAATTGGCTAAAATCATATATTGCATTATCTAAACGCTTGTCATGGCTTCGATCATTCGGCGATTAAAGAATTTCAGGCTGGTCAGAAAAATTGTCTATGCCATCGTCGGCATCATTTCTTATCCTGGCCTGGTCATTATCAACAAGCTCAGGATCAGGGGCACCGAACACCTGGAAAAGCTCCCACGCAGCAATGTGTTGTTTGTAAGCAATCATCAAACCTATTTCGCAGACGTAATTACCTTCCTGCACATCTTTTGCGCGGTTAAATGGCGCAAGCGCAACCGACTGGGCGTTCCGTATTATTTGCTCAATCCCTTTACCGATGTGTATTACGTGGCGGCAGAAGAAACGATGAAGGGCAGCTGGATCAGCAGGTTGTTTGCACTAGCCGGCGCACTTACGGTAAAGCGCACATGGAAAAAGGACGGGCAGGAGGTAAGGCGCGGCCTCGATCCTTCCGATACGCGCAAGATAGCCAGGGCGCTCAGCGATAGTTGGGTGATCACATTCCCGCAGGGAACCACCAAGCCTTTTGCGCCAGGACGTAAAGGCACGGCCTACATCATTAAACAAAACCGCCCGGTGGTAGTGCCGGTAGTCATCAATGGTTTCTGGAGGGCGTTCAATAAAAAAGGAATGAAGTTCAAGAAGACCGGGTCTTTGTTATCGGTGACTTTTAAAGAACCCCTTGACCTTGATTACGATGCCAGCACTGAAGAAATACTGCAACAGATCATGGATGCCATCGAGCAAAGTAAGAAATACATGATGCGCGGCGCGCATCACTGGGTCAATAAGGAAAATTTAGTGGAAGCATAGGCAAGCCGCCAAAATGTACGTTCGTCTTAGATTCGTCTTAGATTCGCTTTAGCTTCGCCTACCGCTCGATTTAGGTAAACCGCTGTAATTGCCAGCTTGTCAGCATTGACTATCAATTATCTTTTGTAAACAGGGCCTTTAGCTCGGCCGCGTCGTTCGGCTTCATTTTTCCGCCAAGTATCAACCGCACCTGCCGCCTTCTCAACGCTCCTTCGAACAGTTTTCTTTCTTCATCTGTTTCCGGTAATAATTGAGGCACGGGCCTCGGCTTACGGTTTGGGTCAAGCGCAACGAATGTGTAGTATGCTTCATTGCTTTTATAGCGGTATTGCTGCGTAAGGTCTTCGCCCCAAACCTTCAGGTGCACTTCCATGGATGTATTGAAGGCACGGCTTACACGGGCTTCTATGTTCACGGCATTGCCCAGGCGTATCGGCGCTTCGAAGGAAATATTGTCTACCGAAGCGGTTACTACGGGGGCGTTGCAATGCTTTGCCGCCGAAAGCGCGGCCGCTATGTCCATCCAGTACATCAGTCTCCCGCCCATGAGGTTGCCGAAAACATTGGTATCGTTCGGCAATACAATTTCCGTCATGATCACTGCTGATTCCTTTGCCGCCTTGGTTCGAACTTCCATGCTGTAGATTTTTATTATGAGGTAGTCAAAACGACTTCTTTAAATGTTTGATGTTAGCTATTGACCGTTATTGCCGGTTGTTGTAGTGTACCCGGTTCAAAGGTAACCGGAACTTCCGGTTGTTGAATAAACCGATGTTTCTTTCAAATTTCAATGCGTTCGCATTCCCGCAGGAAATCCGCATCGATATCTGCTCCCAGGCCCGGTTCATCATCCAATTCCAGTAAAAATCCATTATAGCGCACACCGCGCACTACCGGATCGGTCTTGTGGCCGAGCATGCACGTATCCATATCATAAAATTGGATATTGTCGTGCGCCATCGCAAAATGCGCAAAGGCGGTAAGCGCCAGCCTGCTTTCGAGCATGCCCCCCATCATGCAGGGCACACCGCGGGCTTCGCATACTTCGTTTATTTTCTTCGCTTCCAGTATTCCGCCCGATTTGGAGAACTTGATATTTACATAGGTGCAGGCATCTGCATTGATCAGCCGTTCCGCATCGTGGTGGTCGAACACGCTTTCATCGGCCATGATGGGAATAGGCGACAGTTGCTTCAGCAACGGCAGCTTGTCATCGTTCCAATGCCGCATGGGCTGTTCGCAAAATTGTATATCGTAATTGTACATGGCCTGTAGCGCATACAGTGCGTCTTCGTAATCCCATCCCTGGTTGGCGTCTATGCGCAACAAAATTTCAGGGCCCGCGGCTTCGCGGATGCTTTTTACACGTTCCACGTCTTCCTGTGCGTTTTTCCCCAGTTTTATTTTAATGATGCGTACGCCGCGCCTTACAAAATCCATGGCTTGTTCGGCCATGGCCGCAGGGCTTGAAATGCCGATGGTAAGATCGGTCTCGATCGTTTTTTTGCTGCCACCCAGGAACTGGTACAATGGCTGGCGCGCCTGCTGCGCCGCCAGGTCGTACAGGGCCATGTCGAAAGCGCTTTTAATGGTGCTGTTGAAAGCCGTAAAGGCGTGCAATTCCTGCATGCGCTGCTCTATATCAGAAGCGTCCTTTCCCTTCCATATGCTTGCAAAATCCTTTGCCATTTCGAAGCAGGTATTTTGTGTTTCACCCACTATCATCGGGAAAGCGGAGCACTCGCCGTGGCCGGTTAACCCCTGCGTGGTATGCACTCTTATGAAAATATTCTGGGCATAATGCATCGTGCCCGTAGCGATGGTAAAGGGATGCATCGGTATGCTGAGCTTGTAAATTTCTATGTTCCGTATGATCATGCCTGGCTGATTGGAGCCGCAAGATAAGCAAGCATTTTTTTAAGGATGTGTTTAGAATTAATATCGTACTTTACTCATGTAAATGATTATTATGAAGCAGCTGCTTACACTTATATTGTTGTTTACAGCTTTTACCCTGCATGCGCAACAACCATCCGCATCGTCCGGCAAATCAGCTTCCGATACTCAGCCTGGTGATTTTACGGGCACCTGGGAAGGGGAATTTATATTCGGCACCATTGGTCTTCGCCAACCCGCTAAGATGGTGCTGGAGATAGTACAGGTAGAAGGAAAGATGTATTGCATTGTAGACCTGTACCCGATAGATACCAAAAAAACCGACATACCTAACATTACCTATACTTTCGAAGGCAATGCCAAGCCGGAGAAGCTCATCTATTCGCTCATCCAGGGAAGGGTGGTCGAAGGAGGCGGCACCAGGGTAGACGTAGTGCAATTCCTGTTCGAGCACAAGGATGCCGATTCGGCTGAAACCCTGGCAGGCAGGTGGTTCCGCCACCTGGAGCCGGTAAGTTCGCGCGAAAGGGGCTCCGGCACTTTTACCGTAAAGCGCGTAACCGGAAAGGTGTCAGACAGGCTTAAGCTGCCGCGGCAAAAGAAAGAGATCCTGGAAAAGCTGGACAAACAACAGATCCAGGCCGGCAAGTGATAACCGTCCATCGGTCACCGCAATAATTACTGAATAATCCGGGCATACATTGATAAGCCTTTACTATTTGTCAGCGATCATGACTCTTGTTGCTATGCCGGAATTTGCTTAAATTACAAGTGAGGCTGTCCCCCTGTTCAAGTTAAACATGCTAGTATGTCGTCACAAGGTTTTAGAAAACGTTCAGGGAAGCTGGCGCTGATCATCTCGCTGCTGGCGGGCCTTCCTGTATTTTACGCCAACACTTTCCAGGACAAATGGGCCAAGCTCGGCGACCGCACTGTAAATTATACCGTAGATCATAGCGAAATGGTGGTAGAGGGCATCGAGAAGGAACTGAATGCTGTTCGCGTTAAAGTAAAACAAGGTGCCATTAACCTGCACCGTTGCGTGGTGCATTATAAAGGGGGCCAAACCCAGGACATCGATATCCTCAATTCAATTCCCGCCGGTAACGAAAGCAAGGTCATCGAACTGCCATCGCCGGTTAAGACCGTCAGCAAACTCGTATTTACCTACGACACCAAAAACCGCGCAATACAAAAAGCGGATGTGGAAGTGTGGGGGAGGGAGTAATTGAACAGGTCCTTTTCATACGCAATCCGTAATGTATCCATCAACCTGCGCATGTTTGAAACCGTAACGTAATAGTATGCCGGCATGAAGCACATAGGCCTTCCATTATTTCTTTTTCCAGAAAAGCGTCGTTATTAACCGTCCAAATCCATCCCAGCTGCATCCTCCATCGGTTTTCCGGATAGTCTCGTTGCCGTTTATTACATGATAATAATCAACGCTGGTACAGCTATTTTCTTCCTCGAGGTTTTTTAGTTCCAGGATAAAATTGTTTAAACTATCCATTTGAGAGCGGTTGAGCCGTACTTTCAAGGGTTCTTCACCGTCCCTTTCCCATCTCGCTACGACAAAATTGGCCTCTTTATAAACCTTCAATTTATTATGACCCATCGCGAAGCAGCCGTAGAATTTGTGATCGATGGTAGCGATATGAGCAGTGTTCTCGCACGAAAGGGTGAGCCAACACAAAAGAAGGATTCCGCTGTATTTTAAGATATTAACGAGCCGCATACATTGCAGCGCTAATATACATAATGTACGGGTATGCCTCAGGCATCCGCATTATCTGGTCTGCAATTGGAGTGCTAATTACTGTTCCGGCGGATTGGTTGGTGGCGCGTTCCCCGGAGTATTCGACGGACCCGGTGCGCTGACAACAGCCGGGGCTACAAATGGCAGGATAACAGCAGCTATCAACGTTAACCAGAAACCAACACCCAGTATCCTGAAAATTCCATTGATGGCCTCACCAGGCAGCCCGTTCGATTTAATTACCAGTACCACTATCAGGACTATCAATGCCCACAGGGGCAGTTTGAAAAGAAACGATTTGGGCAGCGGATATTTTTCATTGTTGAGCACTGCGCCAAAAAGAATCAGGAGGCCCGAAATCGGGAAAAGAAGCATGATGAGCTTGACGAACAGGTGGTCTTCTCCCTGTGTTTTGCCAATGACGATATCCCATCCGCTAAGCGCAAAAAATAATTGGATCCATGGCATGAAGAATGCCACTGTTAAAACACCTGCTACAATAGCAACGATACTTTTGTTACTTGCTTGCATAAGCATTGGTTTGGGTTAAAGAAATGTGCTTTGGTCCAGGTGTAAGCGCAGTTTGAAACAATCTAATATAATCTTTTTGGGGGATAAGGAACAACCGTGTTTTTCCTGATATTTGGATAATCTCACTTCTTCAGCTTCGCAGCTTGTATCGATATTAATGCAGGCAAATAACTAGGCGTGCATCCGCGTGGCACTATTTCATCTCTGTATAAACCAACCCGTTCTCCCAGTGCAATGCACCTGGCGCGAAGTTCAGGCTGAAAGATGCCGATTTGAGCCGCGGTAAAATTCATGGCCCATTGAACTTCCGGGCTTTCGCTTTCTATTCGTTCTTCAATGGAGGAAAGCAGTTGTTCACTATTGGGAGGAGGTGTTTGGCCAACCCACCGCAAGCGCCCCTGGTAATACCAAAAAGTCCGTCTTTGAAGTGCGGAGGGGCTATTTTCCCACGATTCCATCAGTGCAATCGTTTTCTTGTCTTTGGAAAGTTGGTTAGCCATCAACCAATCTATTAGTTGATTTCTTTCCTCATCCGTATGCTGCTGTATGTCCTTGTCAAGTTTGTCAATTAATTCTTCGGACAACAACTTCTTGTCCATGATCAGGATGGCCAACTGGCGAGGCAGGTACTCACCGGTAGACCATAGCTCCATAGCCAGTTGGTGATCCTTTTTGATGTCTTTCGCAATCGTGCCTAAGTCGCCAAGCCTGGTGGCTTTACTATTGATTTGACCATAGATGCTTTCTGCTTTGGAGGAGAGTTTCTTTGCAGGCTTTTGGTTTTGTGATTTCACACCACCCATAAATATACGCCACCCGCTATTGTTTGCCAATCACTTTCCCCTAAGTAACGTACACTATAGCATTCATAAAAAAAGCCCTCCGTAAGGAGGGCCTTTTTATTTCGGCAAATATTGCTTTATTCCTTTACGATCTTGGTGCTGAATATCTCTTTGCCATTCCTGTTCACTTTTACTACGTATACGCCTGAGGGTAAGGTTGATATGTTCATCCTGGTACTGATGGCATTGCTGTTTTGACGCATAATGGTCCTGCCATACATGTCCTGGATGCTTATTTCAGCCTTGTCCTGGTTGCCGGGTATTATAACCTGCAGGTTGCCGGGACTTGGGTTGGGGAACACCTGCACTTTAGCTTTCTGGTTGTCCACTATCAGGTCTTCTTCTCTGGAAGCAGTACCCAATGCCACTCTCAACGTATAACAAACCGTAGAGCTGTTGGCGCCGCTCCAACCTACCACGCGTGCATAGTACGTACCAGCGGGCACGTTGCGGCTGATGGTTTCACTGGTAGTGCCACCGTTTTCGGAACGCTGCAATACGTTGCCCGAACTGTTGTACAACCGAAGGTCATAGTCGGCAGGCAGGGTAGTGAGCGTAATGGTAATGGTTCCTCCATTGGTGATCACGAACCTGTAATAGTCCACATCGCCCGAAGGACTGATCAATCCTTTGATGTCCGTATTGAACGGAACCAATGCGGCGCCGCCGAGTGTACCATTGGTTGATACATCGTAGGTGCTGGGGCAGGTGGGGGTTGTTACCGGTGTAGCTCCTATGTTCAGGTTGTAGCATACCGTTGTGCTGTTGGCGCCATTGTAACCGAACACCTGTATATAATAAGTGCCGGCAGCGGTGTTGTTGTTCACAATGCTTTCGCTGGTGGTGCCTGCATTTTCTGAACGCCTGATCTCTGTTCCTGCTGAGTTGTACAGTATAATGTCGTAATCAGCCGGCAGATTGCTAAGCGTAATGTTCAGGTTATTAGTGCCGCTAAGTGTAAATGCAAACCAGTCTTTATCAGTAGTAGTGGTGATGCCCGCGGAGTGAGTGGTGTTGGTTGCAACTGTAGCTGCTGCTGCCAGCGACTCATTGGGCTCGAAATTGGTAGTGCATCCTCCGCCTATCGGGTTGGTGATGAACTGGCCGGTAGCATAGGTGCTGCTGCCACTGGAGCAATTGGCGCGTACTCTCCAATCGTACGCGGTCGATGCGCTCAGTCCGCTTAAGTTAACCGATGTAGCGGTAGTGCCGCTAGCCGCATTGGTCCATGTAGATACTGCGCTGGCCTTATAGTCAACATCGTAGCTATTGGCGCCGCTTACCGCGCTCCAGCTAACGGTGGCGCTGCTGGAAGTAATCGACGATGTTGCAAGTCCTGTCGGGCTGCTGCACGCAGGTGGTGTGCCGCCAATGGTGAAATTGGTATTGGAAATATCGAAGAAAATATTTCCTACCGCGGCCACTTTAATGCGGCACAGTGCACTGGGATTATTGGGAACGGTAACATTTTCGGAACCATCATTGGGAGTGCTTGCTGCCAGTGTGATGGGGAAGGTGTTGCCGCCGTCGACAGACAACAGGATGGCCACGTTAGTACAGTTTACGGGCGCAACATTAGTAGAATTTACACTCCATGTTACGGTTTGCGATGTGCCCACTGCCCAGCTCACCGCGGTATTGGGCGCGGTTACCGCAAAAGGCCCTGCCACGCTGGACACTGTTACGATCATTTCATCGCTTTTGTTATTGCCGCCTCCTGCGCGGTTATCCTTCACCGTGAAACGGAAGTTCAGTGTTCTTTGAACCGAAGGCAATACTTCCCATTTGTTGGTATTGGTTCCATTCAGTATCGATGCCAGCGCGGGAAAGGTGCGGGAGTTGGAAGTTGTGGGTGTGAACGACCGGAATACCGGTCCCGCTGTTGCGGTAGCGCTGGGGATGGTGGGAGAGGAAGATGTTCTTGCATCTATTTGCTCCCAGCCATAAGTAAGTACTTCGCTGACATCTGCGTCGGTGCCGGTGCCGGTGAGGGTAAACGGCGTCGACTTCGGGATGGTGAAGTCTGCGCCCGCCGATGCGGTAGGGGTGTTGTTGCCGGTGAGTGTAACCACGGCGCAAGCGCCGCCGCCCGTGCCTGACTTGATGTAATTGGTGATTTGTTCAATGCTGCGCGCATGGAAATAATCATCGCTGTGCGGCTGAACGTCGGTAGTGGAGCCGGTAATGCCCGCGTATCCCATAATGGTGGAGCCGCTGCCCGGTTCGCATTGGGCGATGGTGCCTTCGTAAGAATGTGCAAAGGTGTGGTTGCCGCCGAACTGGTGGCCCATTTCGTGTGTCAGGTAATCCACCACAAAGGGATCGCCTTCGGGGGTTGTGTGCGAAGTAAAGGCGCTGCCCTTCTGGCCTGTTTTACACACGCAACCTATGCATCCCGCATTACCATTGTTGCTGGTGCGGTGCACCAGGTGGCCGATATCGTAATTGGCGTTGCCGATTACATTGTCGATGGTGGTTTGCGTAGTGCTGTTGAAGTTGTTGGTCCAGGGGTCGGTGCTTGCGTTCAGGTAAATGATGGCGTCGTTGTTAGCGATCAATACCATGCGGATGCCGAAATCCCTTTCATAAATACCGTTGGTGCGCGTCATGGCGGTGTTCATGGCGGCCAGCACTTTTGCCTTGCGCTGTGCGTCGCTGGTTTCGGTGCCGTTGAGGAAATACGTGGAGTATTCACCGGAAGCGGCCAATGCCAGGCGGTAAGTGCGGAGGCGTGCGTCGTCCGCATTCTTCAGGGCTTCGTTTTGAATGGCCTGTTGTGCCTGCAGGTTAGCGTCTTCGGTAAGGCACTGGAACGCCGATTGGTAATTGCCGATGTCTTTGCGCGAGAACACCACGTAATATTGATCATTCCTGTCAATGGCGTCGATGTAAATGGTTTTGCGCGAAGTGGAGAGGACCATGCCATGAAATCCTCTCGGCGAAACGTCGAAGCGGATGGTGGACGTGGGATCGTCGATCCCTTGTCCTGCATAGGAATTGATGCCGGGGTATTTTGCCGCAAGGTCAGGGTGCATAACGGGGGCTGCTACCACGCGAAACCTTTCCAGTTGTCCGTTTTCGTTGGGAATGTGCAAAATGAAATCGGAAGCTGCAGCGGCTACGTTTTTTTCCGAGGGCACTGAACGGAGCGCGTTCGACAAGGCGGCTTCATTCAGTTGAAAAATTTTGTACGCCGCGGGTTTGAACCGGTTTGCGAACAGGTCTTTGTTGATCCGTGATTCGTTTACCTGGGTCCAGAAATTACCGTCCTGGGCAGCTACTGCAATGCATAGCAGTACTGCCAACGCAGTTGATAAGGTTCTTCTCATAATGTGTAGTTAAGTTTTAGTTGGGAAAAAGAATCTTGAATTTATTGAAGTTTTTATAAAAACCAACCCCAGTGGGTAAATTGATTTTGAACTCCTGTTTCAAATTTGGTGGATGGGTTGAGGTTATTTCTTACAACCGCTTGTTCTTATGAGGTTTTTCCCCGTTCCGGGTGATGAATTTCCTTTGGGTCTGCCATGCCCGCTCCGTTACCTTAGCGCCCTTTGCAAACCTTGTCTTATGCCTTTGCTCCCTGACACCAGGTCGTGCCTTAGCTGCGGCAACATGCTTGCCGGCAGGATAGATAAAAAATTTTGTGACGACTATTGCCGGAGCATGTATAATAACAGGGTGTACAACAGCAACAGGGGTGCAAGTTTTATCCGCAAGGTCAATAGTATTCTCCGCCGTAACCGGCGTATACTGGAAGAATTATTGCCGACTGAGGAAAGTGTGAAAGTGCCAAAATCGCTGTTGATGGACAGGGGATTTAATTTTAATTACCTCACAGCGGTGTATGGGCAGCGCACCGGGGCGGAGTATCATTTTTGTTATGAATACGGATATTTACCGATGGAAGGGGACATGTATTGTATTGTGAAGAGGAGTGAGGTAATGAGGTGAACATCGCGGGCAAACAAAGAAAAATGTGATCAGGCAATCAAGCAATAAAAAAACCCCTGATGTCAGGGGCTTGCAGGTAGTTTTGGGTTATGATGTTTTGGGTTTGTTTGGTGTTTTGTGATACAAATAGACGGGTTCCAAACGGAACGAAAAAAGAATCCGGGGCGTTTTGCAACTCCTTAACAAATGGGGAATTTTGGGCAATAGCCGGTTTCAAGATAACATCGAAAGTAAATTATGCGTACACGAATAAAAATATGCTGCATTTCATCTATTGACGAAGCTGCACTTGCCATACGTTACGGCGCGGATGCGCTCGGTTTGGTTGGCCGCATGCCGAGCGGGCCGGGCCCGATCGAAGATGAGCTCATTGCCTCCATTGCAAGGCACATACACCCGCCCCTGGCCTCCTTCCTGCTGACCTGTGAACAATCGGCCGCGGGTATAATAGAGCACGCGGCCAGAACGCACACCAACACCGTGCAGATAGTGGACGAGCTTTCGGAAGGCAGCTACCACCAGATCCGCCAGGCCCTGCCTTATCTTAAACTGGTACAGGTAATACACGTATCGGGCGAGGAGAGCATTGCAGAGGCGGTGCGGCACGCCCGGCATGTTGATGCCTTATTACTGGATAGCGGCAATCCCAGGGCTGCCATCAAAACATTGGGTGGCACCGGCAAAGTGCACAACTGGCATATCAGCAGGGAAATAGTGCGCTCGGCGGGGGTTCCGGTATTTCTTGCGGGAGGCCTTAATGCGGGTAATGTAGCGGAGGCCATCAGGATAGTTCAGCCATTTGGCGTTGACATTTGCAGCGGCGTCCGTACGGAAGGAAGGTTGGATGAAACAAAACTGCGGGACTTTGTAAATGCTGTTTCAACTGCAGTGGTAACCGGATGATTGACCAATCCTATACTATTCTATTTACCCCTATCGCGGCAACGCTCCGATTCTATCCGGGTGCGGCTGGTCTATTCAATTATCACCACTCCACGATAGCATACGCCGTATCGCTTAGATAAGGCCCGCCGGGGTAGGGTGCCGTATAATCCAGGTTCACCCAATACTGGCCATTGCGGATATGATAACTGAGCTCCTTTATCTGTTTATCTCCGAACAGGTGCAGGATCGATTCTTTCAGGAGGGTCAGCGATTCTTTATCGGGACAATGCAATTCAGGATATGCATGCGTACGCGTAAGCACTATGCGGCAATTGGCGCCGATGGCCTTTAATGCGGAAGCCATGAGGATGCTGTGATCGTCGCAATCGCCGCCCAGTCCATTGTTGATGGTTTCCCTGGCGGTGGCAAAATATTCATCGCGGTACGCATCGGTCACGTACTTGAAATTGCCATTGATGTATTTGAACAACGATAATACCCGTACCCACTGGCCGTACTTGGGATAATACTCATCGAAACTTTCGAGTGAATGCTGCACGGCAAAATTGCGTACGGTGGAATCAGTATGGTCAACTTTTAATTTAAGCTGATTGCCCAGCGTTTGCAGCCTGCTTTGAAAAATGGAATTGATGAGGTATAGTTCCTTTTCTTTCTGGTCCTTGTGCGTCCAGTTGTTCATGACCATGTTCTTGTAATCATGAATCACGTCGGGGAAGGTGTAAGAATTGGTAAACAGGTTATACACCAGCACCAGGCATACGAGTAAAAAAGCAGGAATGATCAGCGGCCTGAAAATTTTGATAACGCCCATTACCAGTAAAAACGCAAGTATGATAGCTACCGGGAGGTCTAAATTCCAACTACCGATCATAATGGGTGGAAGGTAGCGGTTAATAAGAGGCGCAAGGGGAATAATCGTTACCAGCGCCGCCATGTTCACAAAGAGGTCGCTCAGTCGCTTCTGTCTGGGGTTTGCGAATCTCATTTCGCCTTAAATAACGAAAAAAATACCAGATTTTGGTGAGGCGGTTTGTTAAAAAGCGGTCAAACATTAAAGTCATTGTCCAAAGGACGCCTTCGAAGGGTCATCAGGTCATTGAGTCATTGGGTGATTGGGCCATGACTATGCCATTGTCGCTGTTGGCTTAGTGACTTAATGACCAATTGACTCAATGACCTGGTGGGTGACTTAATCCTCATCCTCTTCGTAATTATAGGCGTCCTGGTTATTGTTGTAAGACGATTCCCAGGCCCTGACGGCTTCATCGCTCAATAATTCAATGATGTCGTAAATAGGATCGGTTTTGCGTTTCCATTCAGTGGTCAGCTCATCGCTGTACCGCGAAACAAAAACACAATGATCTGATTCTACGGCTACCTTAATCAAAGTGATCGGGCTCTCTTGTTGCTCCTGGATGAGATAATAACAACCGGCCTCCAGCAATTCAAACGAATACATACTAACTCCTTTTTAATTTCAATTAATCTTAATGGGTCGCAACTAGAATAGCAATGGGTTGAGCCGAATTTAATGGGTACCTGCAAAGTGGGGAGCTGCGAGGGCTTTTACAGCTTTTTTCATGAGGATTGGATACGCCCAAAAATACAATTAATATGTATCAGCCCTATAGCCTGCCATAATAAAATAATCTTAAGGCAGTGACAATCTGGCAAGCCGTTAACATTCAATGAATTATAATTATAAGATTGTTATGGGCGTCCTGGATAAGCAGCAATTACCGGCAACCGATGAGGCTGGCATACCGCGCCATGGCATCCTGGGTCTGCACCGATATATCCACTTCATTTTTGCTGAGGGAGGCCGTTTCTTTAAGCGTTTTTTTGTTTTGTTCCATTGTCAATGGCTTGAATAGCTTGCTGATATCGCCCCGTGCCTGTTCGTTTATATCAAAGGCCACCGCAGCATCCCGGCACGAAAACGCCAATGCAGAAAATGCCACCGACTTCACCTGCGGGGCATCCAGCGTTTTAAAATATACCTTGCGGTTGCTGATGTCGTACACGATGCTCCACTTGGTATGGTCGCCTTGCTTAACCGCATCCAGTATTTTAAAAGAATGATCCACCAGTTGAGCGCCTGCCTTGCCCGACTGGTACCGGCGCACCATATCGCAGGCAGTTACAAATCGCCCGAGTGAACTGGAATTGCCCGTTTCATTCCGCGCCAGCGCTTCTGTTGCATAGCCGACGGATTCCGCGTACACCGAATTCGTAAGCACCGGCATCGAAAGTTTGTTACCGGTATGCACCACCATCCTGCCTTCGAGAAATTCAATAGTGGCCGCGTGCCCGCCCGCATCGGCTACCAGGTAGTGCAGCGGCGCGCCGGTATTGGAAATGCGCAACAGCTTATCCGAAGCAATCACTTCTTCAACACTGGCGGCATTGTCAAGCTGGTATTGTATCCATTGCAATACGCTGATAGCAGGCCGCTCATCCTGTTTGGGATATTTGGTTTCGTCCAGCCACATCAACTCCACCACCAATCCTTTTTCATTCATGCCACCGGTAGGGAATTCTTTTCCGTATTGGTTAAAACTGAGGCTTCCATATTTAGAGGTCCAGGATATGGTGCGCCCATCCTCCATCTTATAAGAGGTTTTAGACAGCCCCCGCTGGTTGCTGCACAGCAGGCCCGTGCCGGCCACCCAATCGTAGTTGCGGCCAAATACCATTTGTCCGTTGTGGTGAATGAAGAAGGTACTGCAAGCGGTAGCTACCTGTACAAACAGGCAGCAAATCAGGCATGCGAAAGCGGAGATTTTCATAACGCCATGAATCTACTATATATCCTCAATGAAAAAAAGCAAAAGAGTATGAGTGGAAAAACCATGGGTCATGGTTATAGAATTGAGTCTATAACCGATGACCCGATGGTATAACATATCATTCTTTCCTGGCAAGTATTGAATATTGACGATTGCTTACCAACAACTGTACTACGTACAACCCGGCTGCGACCCTTGAAGGAACTTGTAGCCGCATCCTGGTGCCTGGTTGAAACCGGCCGCTCCATTTCATGACTACCTGGCCCTTGATATCGACCAAGCGGATCTCGCCGTTGCTTTGCATAACTGCTCCAAATTGCAAGTCCAATGCATTCCTGAACGGATTGTTCAAAACCGTAAAGCTGGCATTGTTTGTAACCGGGTGTTTGATAAGGATGGTGCGACTGTACTCATATTTTCCATCATCATTAAGTTGTTTAAGCCTGTAATAATTCAACTGCTGCGCAATTTCTTTATCTTCAAAAATATAGTGCCTGATAATATTGCTGTTGCCTGTGCCCGCAACAAAGCCTATGCGGTTGAACCTGGTACCATCTGATGACCGTTCTACATCAAATCCCCTATTGCCTTGCTCGGTAGCTGTTTCCCAGCTAAGGTTCACGTTATTGCCCTTTAGCTGGCCTCGAAAGTCGATTAGTGTAACCGGTATTGCCGCAGCGGGAATAATGGTTGTGAACAATCCCCTGCCATGCGTAACAGCAGCCAGGGTCCCATCACTTGCCCTGTATTCCAGCATGTCTACCCTGGTGTTGGCGAAACTATTGTTGGTAGGCTCCCAATCGGTGCCACCCCCGTTAAGATCGTTGGTTGACCAGATGCCCATTTCAGTTGCCAGGATGGCCCAGTCGTTGTTGCGCGGATCAAACATGGCCCAGCGAACCGGCATATCGGGCAGATCGCCTTCTACTGAAGTCCAGTTTAAACTTCCCCCCAGGCCAGGAGATGATTCATATATGCTGGTGATCCCATAATTGCTGTATGTAACCAGCATGCGGCTTTCATTTGCTTTCGCAATAGCAATGGAGGAAACCATGTGGCCGACACCGATCTCCGGTCTTATCACCACTCCCGTGAGACTGGTACCCGTATGAGCATTGTCCAACTGCACGATCGCACCGTTGCTCAACCCGAAATAAACGCGGTTATTGACAGTAGGTGAAACGCGTACGTGCGTAATCTGAGCGCCATTGAAAGCGCTGACGCTTACGATCGCAGTATCATTTCCACTGAACGGGTTTGTCCAACGATAAAACTGGCCTCCGGCGTCGCCGCAGTATAAGATATTGTTGATGTTGTCAAAGTCCGTGGGATTGATAAACAATCCTCTGTTATTCCTGGAAGTGTATGTAAAGCTGGAGCCGCCATTGGTTGAAATGAAATAATTATTGTAGGTAGCAGATGTGATCTGGCGCATTGCGTCGTCCTGGTCGATGTGACAAAAGCCTCCATCGTGATCGCTCGTATAAATGTTCGTTGTTTTATTCATTCCGGCGGTGGTGAATTTGCGGGTACCATTGTCTTGCGTGCCCGCAAGGAAGTAGTTCGGATCAGTAGGGTGAAGAGCACAACTATAGAATTGGGTAACGTTATATGTTTTATTGCGTGCGCTAAATGTATTGCCACCATCGGTGCTGCGAAAAATGCCTCCATCCGTTGCAACGAGCATATCATTGAACAGGTAACCACCCATGCCATCGGGCCTGAAGATGATGTTGTGGATGTCCGCATGTACAAAGGGGATTCCAGCACACCCGGTTGCCCATTGGGATATTTGCGTCCAGCCCCCTCCGCTATTGCTGGTCTTGAACATGTCAACGCCGCCGATGAATGCATTCTGATGGTTCATGAATATTGGCTGTACAGCCACTATCAGGTCGTACCATCCTTGCCCCCGGGTATAGTCAACATTGTTAATCGTGCCGTTGTCGCACCACGATGGCAATGAAAGCGTATTCCACACTGGCAGTGTTGGAGGGGAAGGTGGAGGCGTTATCTCCTCCGTCTTCATGATCTTTTTTATTTTCCTGACACCGCCCTGTAACTGCTGCACTACAGCATACGCAACATGAGCCATTTGGTAATGAACTGAAAGATCTATCCTTTCTTCATCAGCGGTTGCCTGGTAAACTTTATCCCAATTTTGACCATCACATGATCTGAAAATGCCACCTCCTCCCTGGCCGTACAATCCAAGGGTAGCAAAAATGTAGTAGTATTCCTGCTCAAGGTCTGCGCCTGCGTCAATAGTGGCTCCGCCCACGCCGGCGCCAAGCACTTTCGTCCAGGTCTTGCCAGTGTCAAGCGACAATTGCACACCGCCGGTACGCGTTGTTGCGGCGATGCGCAGATCTCCAGGCATGCATCCGCCGCTGATGGGCGTTATGAATGCCATATCCTGCACATAATGGAATACCGGATTGTTTTTGGTGGAAAGCATGTGCTCCCAGGTGACCCCTCCATCAAGGCTGCGCCAGATGCCGTTGCCACGGATGGCATCCTGGTTGTTCCATCCTTCACCTGTTCCGAAGAACATGATATTATCGGATTTTGCAATGGCGGTTACGGCCAGGTTATTGAAGGTATCGCTTACTTTCTGCCAGTTTACATTTGCCGCGGTAATATCGTTGGTGTACCATAATCCGCCGCCCACACCACCGGCCCAAACTTTTTTAAAGGTGGGATCACTTCGGTCATAGAGCATGGCGCGGGTCCTGCCACCTACGCTGTCAGGGCCTCGCTCCGCCCAGTTTACATCGGGCACAGGGCCTCGCATGCCCGACGATTGTTGCCGCGCGAATTTTTGCAGCTGCACCTGCCGGGCAAACTCCAATCTTTCTCTTGGCACGCGACCGGTAACGGGATCACGGGTCTTCATGAACTCAAAAAGAAGGGCTTCATCCGGGGCATCGGCTTTTGCCTCTGCAGTAAGAATATTGCCTAGCTGATCTTGTTTTTTCGAAGGGGTAGTTAAGAGGATATAAAAACAACCAGCCATTAGACTGATTGTTGCAAGAGCGTACAATTTGTTACTCATAACAATCAGTTTTGAAGTAAACTAATGAATGACTAATAAATTGTACGGTAATAAATTATTACGGGGAACTAAAGGTAGTAATAAGCAGACTTGAATGCAAATAAAAAGGCCCGATAATAAAAAAGCCCCGCTAAGGGGCTTTCAACGATTTGTTTAAGAGAACAGGCATGTTCTCTTACATTCTTTTTTCTTTTTGGTTTCCTTCTGCTCCTGTTTTTGTTTCACGTCTTTCTTGGTGCTGTCTTTTGTGTTCAGGCTTGCAAATGCAACTGCTCCTGCAAACGCAACTAATACGGCGGCGGTAATAACTTTCTTCATAACCCGGAATTTAGAAACATAAGATACGAAGATTCCGAGGAAAAATTCAAAAACCGGAGCGCAAAAAATCAAAACAAAAGGATGAGCGGCAGGCAGACCGGTCTCTTCAACTTTCGGGGGTCTTAAAATATCTTCTTGCCCTCGCCCATCATCTTTACCATTTCCGCAATGCGGCGGGCCCGGGTTTCAGGAAGCTTTGCGCTGTTGATGCGGTACAAAACCTGCTTGCGGTAAGTGCGGCTGGCCTGGTTAAAGTGTTTGAGCGCGGCCTTGTTTTTATTCAATGCCCTGGTAAGCGCTGCGGGCATCTCGAGATTTTCAACGTGATCTATGCTCGTCCACGACCCGTTCTTTTTTGCAGTGTCAATGGCTTCCAGTCCGGCCGGCATCATCAATCCTTGGCCCATTAACTTTTCAATCCTCGATTTATTGAGCGCCGACCACACGCTTTTGGGTTTGCGGGGCGTAAACCGCTGCATATACCTATCCTCGTCCAATGGCCGCATGGTACTGTCGATCCACCCGAAGCAAAGCGCTTCCTCTACCGCATCGGCGTATTCAACACGCGGCTTGCCGCTTTCTTTTTTATAATAGATCAACCATACGCCCGGCGATTTGGCGTGATGCTTTAGCAACCATGCCCGCCATGCCTTGCGGTTGCGGGCATAGTACGTTTTAAGTTCCAGAGAAGATACAGCCATACCGGAAGGTAAGAAGTAAAAAATTACCTGGTCCGGCTCAGGGTGCTGATTGCAAAATGATTCCAGGTCCTGCCCTCGTCTGTAGAATTTTCGGTGTGGCGTTCGATGGTATTCTGGGGAATGCCATTATTCGCACAAACTAAGTGTATCGATGTTCTGCGTGCTAAGCTGTATCTTTTTTACCTTGCCTGCCGCGTCGTAATACAGCACCAATAATCCGTAATTGGTTTGATAGGCATCCCAACTTGCGTCCTTTAGCCGGGGATTGCCAAGCTTGTTGAACAGGCTATTGCGTTTGGTGCCAATGAGCGGGAGGCTCATCTTCCCTTTGAATTTCGGGCCTATCTCGATGTAGTCGCGGCTGGTGTAAAAGAAAACATCCTTGTCTTTAAAGAAAACGCCTCCGCCGCATTTGGCGGTTGCCGATTCATCTTCGGATTGCGTGAAGCAGGGGAACAGGTTGCGTACGTCGTGTATCGGCGCATTCGCCTTTAGTCCGTTGACCTTGCCATCCAGCACGTCTACGTAAAATTCCGGGCAAACCGCTTTTACTTTCAGTTGGGCCTGGGCCAATGAGGCCATTGCAACTGCAATGCAAATGAAAACCAGGTATTTTTTCATAAAGAAGGATTGAATGGGAGACAATGAATACGGCTGGTTTATAGCAAAATCAGTGCTAAAAAATAAGTTAACCCGCGCTTTTACATACAAAAACGGGTCTCATTTATGGAGACCCGTCTTGAAACCTTGCAAATAAAATATTTAAGCTTCCGCGGGAGGCAGTTGGTCTGGCGGGACCACAGTTTTTATATGTTCTTTCCAATGCAGTTGCTTCTCATGCCGGGAGGTAGACAGGTGCTGTCCATCCTGGTCTTCGCAATGAATAATTACGGCGCAAGTAGGAGTGCATTGGCCCACCCTGCAATAGAAAACCAGTTTTCTGTCGGGGCCATTTTCTTTTTCTTCTTCGTTCTCTTTTGGATCGGTGGCCATCCAGGTGGTCTCGATCAATTGTTCAGGCTTGTATTCCGCGCTGTTGCGGAAGCGCAATACGTTGGCCTTTCTAACCGCATCGGTTGTTTCCACCAACAGGATGTCATCGGCGACAGCAGGCATTCTTTCTTTATAAAAACTACGGTTGATGACGCAAGGGCCTAAAATATCCGCTGCGTCCAGCGTAACGAGGTCCTGGTAGAATTCCCGAAGGAACTGTTGGTTGGCGATGGCGCTGCCGGAGTCGGTGGTCACTGCAGGGTCCACCGAAAATTCCAATGGCGTCAGTGTTCTTGCTCCCAGCATCCAGCTATTGGCGCAGCCCTGAGTGTGAGCATCATTTTTATTGGTGGCGATGGTGGAGAGGCAGTATTCTCCCGCTTCATTTATTTCTTCCTGCTCCAGCATAATTTCATCGGGAGCAATGGTATTGTGGTTGTGCAGGAGGCGGATGCCTACTACGTTTTCCAGATTGTATTTCAGGATGGTTTTGCTGAGGGAGTCCAGGACTTTCGTCCTTCCCAGGCTGGTGAGCTTTTTGTCTGCAACGAGTACGTCCGGTAATTGGTTGTAGGTTTGATGATCGGCGCTTGAATAGTGCATACGTCAGGATTTAATGATTCACAATCGGGTTAATGTTCAACAATGCCGGAAAATATTAAAGATGGGATAGATCAACTACCGTATTAATACGGTTTTTATATTGACGGCAATCGGCCAGGATTCATATATTTAAGCCGTATTTGCCAGTGCTCGCAGGAGCATATTAACCTCATTAACCTTTAAACTTTGATGGATTTGCAGAATCATTGGTTCCGCCGGGTGATTATTGTGTTGTTGGCATGTTGCCCCGTACTTTGTGTGAATGCGCAACCCGGCGTCGCGCTTCAGCAAAAGATCCGCGCCTGGAAGAAAAGCCTTTCAGTTACAGATGAATACCAGCGAAGGATAAATGTATTGAACTTTCCTTCGGGCACCATACCGGAAAATATCTGGACTACGGAAGTGTTGCCGGCCCTGGCTGACAAGGACATAGAGGTCCGCAGAAGCGTTGCTTATATTATAGGAGAAAAGAAATTTTATCCGCACGTTTCTATTCCTGCGCTTATAAGAACGCTTAATGATAAGTCAGACACCGTAGCCACAACGGCGATCTTTTCACTGGCTGCTTTTGGGCCAAAGGCGGTTGATCCATTGTTTCAGTTGATGCAGCGGAATATACCACCGTATGTATCGGACTACGGTGAAACACTTGAAGAATATAAAGAAAAGAATAAAGACTTCCTCGACAAGGAGTGGATGGAAATGCACTTTTTCAGCCGTTCCGGCATGCGCGCCATGCTAAGCCTGCGCATCATTGGCGATACCGCCCTGCATTATTTGTCGAAGTATCCCTCCATTAAGCGTTATTTTAAAATGTATCTTCTCGAGGGGATAATAGTATCGAAAGATAATTTCAACCTGTATTATAAGCATATAAAAACCATAGAAGAATTATTCGACAATTACATCGAGGGCGGTTTCCACACCCATTTTATTTTCGACAAACTTGCGGCCAGTTTTTCACGCAATGAAGGGGTGGCCTTGCTTAGCACAAAAGATACCGCCCTTGCAACTGCTTTTCAAAAATATCTAGACGGCGAAATATACCAGGAGCTCAAAGGGGAAGCTCCGGTTGAAGTTGTCAGCGAGGTTGTAACAACTACTTTGCCGGATAACCTGGATCACCGGTTTCATTTTAACGTGGTGTTTTTTACAAAACTGAACAAGTTCAGCGCATTCAAGGATTCTTTTTACCTGGTCCGCGATAGCGTTGCAAGCATATTGAAAGGAAATGACTTCAACGATATATTGTTCGTATTGCTCGCTAATATCGGCGATTCCGCACGCAGCTTGTACCCGCTGCTGGTTCCTTATGCATCCAGCAAAAGTGAAGACCGGCGATACCTTGCCATTAAAGCCATTATCAACCTGCACCTGCGATCGAATAAGACGTACGTGCAATTGCCTTTTTCGATGGTGTACAGTCCGGAAATGGCGAATGAGCCCAATCAACGCTGGCATGACTATTTCAGGGTAAGCGGGGAAAAAACGGAAGGTTTTGGATACGCCTGGTGGGAATTGGACAGTTACCGGCGAAGGTATCCCGGTGAATTTGATGTTGTAGGCAAACTGTATTTCGACAGCGCATTTAACCCCATCAAACAAAATAACCGCACCCTGGATACGCGCGACAAGGAAGCAGTTTCAATCATTACCAGCTTTGTCAACGACCGCGACAAGCGGGTCCGTTGGTATGTTGCTTATGCCCTGGGCCTTTGCGATACTGCAACCGATGAAATTAAGGCGGCGCTTACAACGCTGTTAAAAGACCCGATACTCAACGTGCAGATGGCCGCCAGCCAATCATGGACCGATATCGCGGCATCCGCAAAAGAAGTCGACGCATTCAACACCGTGTTTACGCTGGAGAATTATTTTTCCCAACGCCTGGACAGCGAACTGAGCCAGTTATATGATATAGACCTGCAACCCTTGGTCCGTGAAAAAGGGCCCTCGCCACCTGCAGCATTGCCCGTATTTCCCGACCCGCCACCGCGCCCATCGGTATTTGGATTAGCAACATTAAAGTCGATGCCCGGCGGAAATGTTACGCTCGATCATATATTCCAAACGCTGCGAAACGATCTGATGCAAAACAAATACTACGACCTGCGCACCTTTAGCTTTATGAACGGTTTTGCCTTGCAAACAAGAATGGAACGCCTTAAACCCAATGGCAGCATAGACTTCGACAACCGCTATACACGCACCAAGCTGCGGCCCAAAGGTTTTGGCGAATACTTTTACCAGCTGTTTTGCGGTCAGCCGGGATATTTCCGCGGCGCTGCCTTCATCGTGTGTTCAAAGCCCAGCCTTGCGCCATTTGGCAAAGAGCTGGCAAATGAAGGATTGTACGATAACCTTTTCGACAGGGGAGGAAGCGGATTAACGAGCGACATCGCCACCCGTCCGTTTGCAGGCAACCGGATACATGTATTGGTATATGAATATGGTAAATCTGCCGATGGCATTATTAAGTTTACCTCGTCCGCCAATGCACGCAGCATTTTCGATCATTTTCAAACAATGAATCTTTCTTCCTTCAAACTTCAATAAATGGCAGAAAACAGGACAGCTTTGATCATCGCCCGCAACCGGCTGCTAAAGATCTGGTTTATCGGGTCCGCATTACCCATCGTAGTATTGATCGTTCAAACCATACTGGGTACAAAATATGAGGGTATAGAAGAACAGGTTTGGGGCTGGTTTTCACCCCTGATATTTCCTACTATAACCCTGATGCTGGGCGTAATTGGAGCAGGCGCCCTGACGCCCGGCGAGTCTGCCGACAAAACGGTCAACAATTTTTTCCTGAAGATCACTACCTGGGTCTCGATCATTTACCTGTTCATTGTCGCCCTGGTTATTTTACTGGAACCCATGAGCGCACAGCCTTCGATAAAGGTCTTCACCAAATCGAACTTATTCATTACGCCGGTACAAGGCCTGGCCACCGCGGCGCTCGGATTCCTGTTCTCCACCACCCGGACGGAGCCTAAAAAAGAACAGTTGGGATAGGTCCGGTCACGAGCTGGTTTTTAGCAAAATCAATGCTAAAATGGGAAGATGAGTAGGTTTCGGATAAGCAGGATTGTAACTTATTAGGAAATTTTGATCATGGGAAGGTCGCTATCAATTCCAATTGTTGCACTTGTACTGTTTAGTTCCTGCCATGAAGAAAGAAACGCTAAGCAGGCGGTGGCGGTCGGGCAAAGTCTTAAAAACTCAAACTATGTCGTGGCAACTTCCAACGAAATTATTTATAGTGAGATACTGGACATTCGCAGTACGCCTGCCGGAATGGAGATGCTAACATTCATTTTACCACAGGTGAAGGCAACACGAAATGAAGCAGCAAAACTTGTTAAGTATGTTGATTCGCTTATTTATATATTGAAAGAGCATGCTGATGACCGGAACGCTGATCCAAACAACACTTCGCTTGTCCGACAGGTTTTTGAAACAAACAGAAACGCGGAAAAGTTATATGAGCGGCTTCGTTCTTTCAAAGATACTGTTCGAAACAATTTGCCCTTGCGGGGCCCTCGCCTAAACGCTATCACCCACGCCATTTTTCCCGGTAATGAGCATGGTAATGATACAATAGCAAATGCGAACGCCTGGGCCTCGGCACATTTTCATGGAGTCACCGTTGCCGAGGCGGGCACGTTGCTGGAAAAATTCAAAAATGATGTATTAATAACCGAGCGTGAAGCTCTTGAATTTCACAGAAGCAGGACCGTGATAGGTTGTGGTCTTTACGCCGAGAGCTTTGCAGCGATCGCCGCGATTAACAGCACGTATGTGCAATCGGGGGAAGTAATGGAAATAGTCGCTGGCCTAGGCGTATTTGAGCGCAGCATGTCGCCTAAAATTACCATCGATGGTGTAAAAGTCTCTGTGGGTGATGAGGGCATTGCCAGGTATAAACTAAAAGCCCGTCAGAAGCCGGGCATGTACGCTATACCGGTTTTATTTGAATATCTTGACACAGATGGCTCGCCTCGACTGATATTGAGAGAAATACGGTATGTGGTTGCAAAGTAATGTTGGCTTATCCCCACCGGTGAATATTCCCCATCGTCCCTCATTTCCGCTTTCATTATATTTGCCGGGTTTAAGCGTTCTGGTCAATAGCTCATTAGTCAATACATCATTGGCACTTATCCGGAAATCCCGACCAATGACCCAATGATTTTCCGAAAGGAGCCCTTTGGCCAATGACCTAATGACCATAGACATCTTGTACCTTAATATCTTATGGCAGAAGCAAAACAAAACCTCTTCGAATACACAGAGGAAAGTATTAAAAGCCTCGACTGGCGGGAACATATCAGGCTCCGCCCCGGCATGTACATCGGCAAGCTTGGCGACGGCAGCTCGGCCGACGACGGCATCTACGTGCTGCTGAAAGAAGTGCTGGACAACTGCATCGACGAGCATATGATGGGTTATGGAAAACAAATTGACATTACCATCGAAGGCAAAACCGTTACCGTGCGCGACTTCGGACGCGGCATCCCCCTCGGTAAGGTGGTAGACGTTGTAAGCAAGATCAATACCGGCGCCAAGTACGATAGCCGGGCGTTCCAGAAAAGCGTTGGCCTCAACGGCGTGGGCACCAAGGCCGTTAACGCATTGAGCAATTATTTCAAAGTGGCCAGCGTGCGCGAAGGCAAGGTGAAGCAGGCAGAATTTGAAAGAGGCATATTGCTGAAAGAATACAAGGAGGCCAAGACCAGCGAACCGAATGGCACCATCGTTACATTCATCCCCGACGAAAACGTATTCCGCAACTTCCACTACGTGCAGGAATACATCGATAACCTCATTTGGAATTATTGCTACCTCAATTCGGGATTGATCATCACCTTCAATGGGAAAAAATATGTAAGCAAGAACGGATTGCTGGACCTGCTCACGCGCAAAACCAATGCGGACGAGAACCGCTATCCCATCATCCATCTCAAGGGAGATGATATAGAGGTAGCCATCACGCATAATAATGATTATGGCGAAGAGATCTTCAGCTTTGTGAACGGCCAGTATACCACCCAGGGTGGCACGCACCAGCAGGCATTCCGCGAAGCCTTTGTAAAAACCGTGCGCGATTTCTTTAAAAAAGATTACGATGTTGCCGACATCAGGCAAAGCCTGGTGGCCGCGATAGCCATAAGGGTCGTGGAACCCGTGTTCGAAAGCCAGACCAAGACCAAGCTCGGTTCACAAAATATATTCGAAGGCGGCCCTTCGATGAAGCAGTTCCTGGGCGATTTTTTTGCAAAGGAGCTCGACAATTACCTGCATAAAAATCCCGCTACCGCCGAAGCCATTAAAAAGCGGATCGAGCAAAGCGAACGGGAAAGAAAGGAACTGGCTGGCATCAAAAAACTGGCGAATGAACGAGCCAAAAAGGCCAACCTTCATAACAAAAAATTGCGCGATTGCAAATACCATCTCAACGATGAGCCGACGGGCAAAGACAAAGACCTGATCCTTGAAAAAGCAAAGGAAAGCACCATCTTCATTACCGAGGGTGATTCCGCCAGCGGCTCCATTACCAAGGCGCGCAACGTAGAAACCCAGGCAGTGTTCAGCCTGCGCGGGAAACCGCTCAATTGCTTCGGGTTAACCAAAAAAATAGTGTATGAGAACGAAGAGTTCAACCTGTTGCAACACGCATTGAACATAGAAGACAGCCTGGAGGATTTGCGGTATAATAATATCGTGATCGCAACAGATGCGGATGTAGACGGCATGCACATACGGCTGCTGCTGATGACCTTCTTCCTGCAATTCTTTCCCGACCTGGTAAAGAATGGGCACGTGTTCATATTGGAAACCCCGCTCTTTCGCGTACGCAATAAGCATGAAACCATTTATTGTTATGATGAAGGCGAGAAACAGGCAGCCGTGAAAAAATTGGGCAGCAAGCCAGAGATCACGCGCTTTAAAGGATTGGGAGAAATTTCACCCGACGAGTTCGCTGGTTTCATAGGCGAAGACATCAGGTTGCAACCCGTGATGGTAATGCCCGACACGCACATCCAAAAGATACTGGAATATTTTATGGGAAAGAATACGCAGGAACGCCAGGAATTCATCATCGGCAACCTGCGGGTGGAGCTGGACATGGTAGATGGACAGCCCATGGCGAATGAATAAACTTTTTACTTTTTTATGATCCACGTAGTTTTTAACGAAGCCGATGTAGAAGTGTTACAACAGGCCATTGCGCTGGACGAAAGCATGCAGGGCGAAGTAGTGCAGATCAGGGACGATTATGCGGTAGGCCCTATACAAAACCTTTATATTGGCGAAGGCATTGCAGCCCGCCGCGAATGGTGGAAACAAATACTGGCAGGCGGCGATTATGCCGGGCTTGCCGACAACGATGAAATAGATGACTACAGGACCGTGGCGAACCTGGTTGGCACACTGCGCAGAGATTCCGGTGAAATGATATGGATCTGGGCCGCGCAAAACAAGCACGACGTGAGCGGGTATTACTGGCTATTGCATTTCATGAAGGAATTCCAGGGAAGGGTTCACATTCTTTATCTCAACAACCTGCCTTTCATCAACGAAAAAGGCCAGCTGTTCTATCCCGAATGGTTGTCTTCCATACCACCAAAAGAATTCCTGAAAGCGAGAAAGCTGGCAAGGCCCATTACCCCCAGTGAATTCGAGGTAGACCCGGATGAATGGACGCGCCTGTCGAACGAAAACAAAGGCGTGCGCATCCTGGAAGGGGGTAAAAAGCTGGTGCAGCACGATTATGATTTCTACGATGCCGACCTTAGAAAATACATTACACCCGAGTGGCAAAAAGCAAGCCGCATCATCCATAACTTCCTGCATAAAAACAAACACACTACCGGCGACGCATACCTGCTGTGGCGATTGAAGCTCATGCTGGCCAACGGCGAGTACGACGTGAACGGTGAAGTGAAGAACATGAGAGATTTTGAAGTAAAAGCAAAAGCGGCTCAGCCCGAGTCGGCCTTATAATTAAATTGTATGTTGAAGAGATTGTTTTCTGTGATTTTGATTGCGGGGCTGGCAATTATCGGCCAGGCACAGCCCCCGACCCAGCCAGTAACTGATAAGCTGGATGAATTCCTTTCCGTAACTGCACGGCTTAATAAGTTTAACGGCGTGGCATTGGTGGCAAAGGACGGGGAAATTTTATTGCACAAAGGATATGGCTGGCGCGACGCGCAGCGGCGCGTAATGCACGATGAAAACTCCATTTTCCAAATAGGGTCAGTTACCAAGCAATTTACGTCCGTTATTATCCTGTACCTGGAAGAACAGGGCAAATTGAGTGTGCAGGATAACCTGAGTAAATACATTCCTGGCTATCCCAATGGCGATAAGATCACCATCCGGCATTTGCTTACGCATACGTCCGGCATCTTCAATTATACCAACGACAATGCCTTTATGGCCACTGAAGCGGTAAACCCTATTGCCGCGGAAAAACTGATAGCCGTGTTTAAAGACAAGCCGCTCGACTTCGAGCCCGGTTCGCAATACCGTTACAGTAATTCAGGCTATATATTGCTGGGATATATCATCGAAAAAGTTTCCGGCAAACCTTACGAGCAAATGGTGCGCGAACTGATCTTCCGCCCTTTGCAAATGCGCAACAGCGGCTTCGATTTTAAAGCGTTGAGGAGCCATGGAAAATCAACAGGATATTTCGTGCTTAGCAACGATACCATGCCTGCCCCGATCGTGGACTCATCGGTTTCTTATGCAGCCGGTTCTATTTATTCCACTGCCGCAGACCTGTATAAATGGCATCAATCGTTGTTCACGGAAAAACTGCTCCGGAAATCGTCGCTGCAAAAAGCATTTACCCCCTTCCGTAATAAGTATGGCTACGGCTGGGTGATCGACAGCATAGAGAACAAACGCGTGATCATGCACAACGGCGGCATATTTGGTTTTACTTCAGATATGTGGCGTGCGCCTGCCGACAGCGTGTGTATCATTCTACTCTCCAATAAGCCCGATGAGTTGGGTACCATTACCAGAAACCTTTTCTCCATAATATATGGCAAGCCGTACGCGATACCTGTAGAAAGAAAGGCAATAAAATTACCTGAGTCAATATTGCGGCAATATATCGGGGAATATGAACTGAGCAGCACTTTCAAAATCGTAATTACGCTGGAGGATGGACAGTTGAAAGGGCAACCTACCGGTCAGGGTAAATTCGACTTGTTTGCCGAACGTGAAGACTTCTTCTTTGTAAAATTCGTGGATGCACAACTGAAGTTCATAAGAGGAGCGGACGGTAAAGTGGAGCAGTTTATTTTACAGCAGGGAGGAGGCTCTCAACCCGCGAAGAAAATTAAGTAAAGTCATTAGGCCATTAAGTCATTAGATCATTGGAAAGCATTGATTACTCAATGACCCAATGACCCAATGACCAATTTAACCAACGACCTTATCGTTCTATCCTAATCCTGGCCCTGTCTGATTGCCGGATCTTTTTTCACTTGTCTTATCGTTCAGGTCGGCATCCAACGGCCCGACGTTCTTTTCGTCGCCGCGCTGGCTGCTTCCATAACCAGAAGTTGGCTGGCTTTCGTTGAAAGCGCTGCCTTCATAACGCTCGGGATTGGGTTTGTGCGTAGTGCCTGAACCCTTGTCATTTTGATCGTCCCAATTCTGGTTGCCTTCCTGGCCCGATTGGGTTTCTTCAGTGTCCAATCTTTCAGGATTGGGCTGTCTCGATGCGCCGGAACGTTGATCGTTCTTGTCGTCCCAGTTCTGGTTGCCTTGTTGGCCTGAACCGGTATTCTGATTTTTATTTTCTTCCATGATCTGAATTTTTATAATGAATAAATAAAGGGTGATGCTTTAACCATTTTCGCAACCCGGACCTGTTTCCCTGCTCGACAGATCGCTTTCCTGGTCGGGCCGCATAGAACCTGTGGTCCTAACGGGATGGCCTGGCTGATCTTCTGAATAACCCTTGTTAGACTGGCCGGCAGGCTGCCTGCGTTTTTTATCAGGGGCTTCATTGCCGGCTGTCTCTTCATCCTGCCGGTACTTCTTTTGGTCCTGGTTTGGCGGCAAGCTTGATGTATCCATGACACATTAATTTTAAATAGTTACACTTACTCTATTAAAAAAATGATGCCCGTGTTACGGAAGAGCCGGTTTAGCGAAGTGAGGAATGTGCTCTACAAGAATTAAGTGCAACGAGGTTGCCATAAAAACATTTTTTAATACAGCAGTAACAATTAATTTAAAGTTGATGTAGTATCCCGGACACACATCACCTATTAAACTAGATTCTTATGAGAAAATTTCTCAAACATCCCGTTGCTATCGCATTGATGGCAATCTTCGCGTTTTCAGTTGCTTCCTGTAAGAAAGATTCTAAAACGCCCGACAAGCCTGAAGCAGTTTCTGAAGAAGTATTGGCCAAGATCTACAACCTTGGTTTCAGCAATAAGAACGTTCAGAAAATTGAAGAAGGCTACCTGGTGGAAGGTGACATCGTTATTACAGCAGAAGAGTTGGACCGCAAGCCTGAAATGCAATTTTTGCGCATAGGTGGGGAAGAACACTATCGCACTTACAATTTAGTAGGCTCATTGCCGCGCACTATTACTGTACGTGTTTCCAGTCTTCCCACAGCCTATATTACAGCCACCGATGAGGCAATCCGCCGTTACAATGCAGAAAACCTTCGCGTAAGGTTTTCCCGCGTTACATCAGGTGGTAATATTGTAATCAGCCCTGCACCATCCGGAGCAGGTTACCTCGCCTCTGCAGGATTTCCCTCCGGCGGAAATCCTTACAGCAGCGTAAGGGTCAATTCTGCTTACCTGGGCAGCGCTCCTGGTACCAATTATCTTGCAACCATCCTGGCTCACGAAATCGGCCATTGCATTGGTTTCCGTCACACAGACTACATGAACCGCTCTTATAGTTGCGGTGGTACTGCCGTTAATGAAGGCGCTTCTACAGTAGGCGCAGTTCATATCCCTGGCACTCCAACCGGACCGAGCTCTGGTTCATGGATGCTCGCTTGTATAGGATCGGGTCAAAACCGCCCCTTCACTTCATACGATCGCGTAGCGTTGAACTACCTGTATTAATCTACTAACAAACCAATTTGGGAAACACTACATCACAACTCCCCGCTATGGCGGGGAGCTTGTTTTTTAGGCGGGATGAAGAATTTTCGATGCAATGAGTTGGGCGCTGCGCAATGCGCCTTCCACGGTTCCATGCTCAGGCCCTTCATGAAAGGCCTCGCCCGCAAAGAATAAAGTATTTTCCAGCGGCGTATTTATGATGCGCTTGGCATTTATGGATTCCACTTTTTCGTATCCATACGCTCCCAATGTAAAATTATCCGCGGTCCAATTGACAACATGATAATGGCGTAACCAACTGCGCAGGTCAACGGTATCAACCGAAAATATTTGCGAAAGCGATTCAAGGGCTTGCTGAAGGATCTCTTTTTCGGGCAATTGCTTCGATAACAACGCCGGAGGACCTGCCAGCCATCCGCTGATCATGCGATTGTCTTCGGGCAATTGCGTCCACCAGGTAGGCACAGCGGTTTCTGAAAAAACGAACCCGATGCTTACGTTCAGCCTGCCCGTTTTAATGGCTGCCTGCTTTTTCCAGAACGAACGATCGAATTGCAGGATGATCTTTATTACACCTGTTATGCCTAAGATGCGAATGGCATGGTACGTTTCCTGTGGCAAGGGGCTGATGGTTACATAAGCCGGCTCATCGGGACCGCATTGCAACACACTTAGCGGCAGCGTAACAATTGCCTTTGACGCGGAAAATGTTCGTTTGTCCCTGGTTGTTACCGTTACATTGCCGGACGCCCATCGTATAGCGGAAACTACGGATGATAACTCGATGAGGCATCCTGCCTTTTTGCATTCATTTTCCAGGTAATCCACCAATTTTACGTACCCGCCTTTCACCCTGAATTGTTCGGGACTGGTTTCGCCCAACATTTCCTGCAACAACGAAAAGCAACTGGCATAGCTCGCATCTGCCGCATCATAACCTTCCACAAAGCTGATGACCGATTTGCGGAGGTCTTCGTACTGTTCACCAGTAAAATAGGTGTTAAGGAAATCGCGCACGCTCATATCATGCTCCAGGGCCTTTAGTTTTTTCAATAGTTCTTTTTCATCTACCAAAAAATCTTCCTGCTTTTCCAGCGTGCCGTTTTTAGATCTCCATAATTCTCCTTCGATGGGATAATATTCGATGCCGGCCTCCTTTAGTAGTTGCAAGGTGAGTTGCAGGTCGCCGTGAATAAATTCGGCGCCCAATTCTACCGGCAAATCAAATGCGGGGTCCTGTAAAGTATGAATGCGTCCGCCTGTGCGGTCTCTCGCCTCCAGCACGATAACTTTTTTACCGGCCTTGCCCAGTTCCCGCGCAGCCATCAATCCCGCGGCGCCTGCGCCTATTATCAGAATATCTGTTGTAGCCATGCTATGTAAACTTATTGCGGCGGTTGTGCAGGTAAATCGATGGTGAAGGTGGCGCCCACGCCTTTTTCTCCCGTGGCTTCGATGGTGCCATTGTGCAGCTCTACGATTTTTTTACATATCGCCAGGCCAATACCGCTTCCCGAATAAGCGGAACGGCCATGCAGGCGGTGAAAAGCATCGAAGATGCGCACGGCATCCTCCGCATCAAACCCGATGCCGTTGTCTTTTACCAATATCCTGAGGTATTCACCGGCGTAATCACCTTCGGGCAGCGAGGCTGTAGTAATATGAATAACCGGCACATCCTTGTCGTTAAACTTCAGCGCATTGGCGATAAGGTTTTGAAACAATTGCTGCATCTGCAATGGCTTTGCAAACATGGAAGGCAATTTATCAACGATAATTTTCGCGTTTTTTTCAACAATGGAAGGTTCAAGGTCCTGTGTCACGCGGTCCACTATTTCATTCAGATCGGTCAAGGTAAATGCCTGCGCGTTGCTGCCTACTTGTGATAGCTGCAGCAGGTCGTCAATCAGGCTCATCATGCGGTTGGCTGCATCCTGCATGCGCGCTATGTAATCAATGGCCTTTGAGTCGCCGGATGATTTACAATTAACGTTCAACAGGTCTCCAAACGTAATGATCTTGCGCAGTGGCTCTTTCAGGTCGTGTGAAGCCACATAAGTAAATTCTTCCAGTTCCTTGTTCTTTTTCTCCAATTGTTCGGCATACTCCCGAACCTTGTCTTCAGCGATCTTTTTCTCGGTAAGGTCCCTGGTTACTTTTGTAAACCCGATGATATGGCCGGCATTGTCGTGCAGCGCTGTAATGACAATGTTGCCCCAGAAAACGGAGCCGTCCTTACGTTTGCGCCATCCTTCGAACGCGGCCCTGCCTTCGGTGGCGGCTTTTTCCAATAAAGTTTCAGGAAGGCCGGTGGCCTGGTCTTGCGGAGTATAAAAAATGCGGAAGCTCTTGCCAATGACCTCGTCTGCCGAATATCCCTTGATCTTTTCGGCCCCCATATTCCAATTCTGGATAATTCCTTCGGCGTTCAGCAAAATGATCGCGTAATCCTCGATCTCTTCGATCATACGGCGGTAACGCTCTTCATCCTGTTTTTGCGTCTCTTTCTGTAGTTCGGTATTCAGCATGCAACTAAAGCCCGGGCTGCTTAAAAATTTTAATTATCAATGAAGAGGATGGGTGGTTCAACTAACAACAACACTAAATATATAAGATGGCCGTGGCAAATATACAGTTAAACAAAAATTTTAATGTGCAAACATCCATGCTTTTATGACAATTGCATGAATTTTCCTGCAAACGGCAATTAAAACCGCTTATTTTCTGTCTTTAGCGGATGAGCCCGGTAATGTCTTGGCTGTATTTTTTCTTTCAGCCTCGGTAGATGCCGCATCATGATCGGTATGCTGCTCCCAGGTGGTGTCTTCAAAACCCTTTTCTTTCACATCTCCCGCGGTAGGTTTATTATCCCTGTCCTGCGGATTACTTTTTTCGTCACGGCCTTTTTGCTTGCGTGCCATAGGTTGTGCTTTTACCGGTTTGCTGAAAAATCAATGCCAGCGGCATTATTTTTCATGAACACTTACCTGCCCCAGTTCCCGGCCCTGCGGGCTCAGTATCTGGCCTTTTTTGCTTACGAGCATCAACATATCGCCGGATTTTAAGACCAAAGGATAATCGTTGCTGGTGGTGACGTGCAACTTGCCCAATATGGCCAACCGGTTGTTTTCAACCTTTATCAGGTTATTGCGCACGGTAACGTAATAACGGCTGTCCGGATCGGCTGTGAAATGCACGTCGTATGCAATGTATTGATCGTCCAATGCCACCTCTTTCGGAGCTTCAACCGGTTTACGCGTAATGGCAGGAGTGGTAATGCGCCCGCTTCGCGGTTGCGCGGTTCCTGCCAGTTGCTGGTCGGCCCTGGTCCAACCCGCGGCAATTGCCTCCATTCTATCGCTGCGTGCGGGGTGGGTGGCCGATGCTCTTTTACCTGACAATGTTCTGATGGCGAGCTGCGCATCTTCGAGGTCCGCGCCCATTTTACGCAGCACAAAGCCTGAAAACTCATCTGCTTCCAGTTCATTGGCTGGGGTGCTGGTGGTGTGCGTGCTGGTATGGCCGCTAAGGTGATGGCCTATTTCATGCGCCAGCACTGCCACGGGCACCCAGCGGTTACTGCCGGTTGCCTTGGACAAGGCCGCCATAAACGAAGGATTGTATAGGATGTATTTTTTGCCGTGGGCAACAGCCGCTGCGGCATTCGGTATCTTGGCTGCTCTTACTTCGAACGAGGTATTTACGCCCACGATGTCCAGGATTTCCTGCACGATGGCCTTTGCCTCTGCAGGGGAGGCTACATGGGCTGACGGAACAGGATCGCCGGAAGGCTTAGCGGAAACAGGGACAGTAAATACAAAGAGAGAGAGGCAGAACAGGAACACGGGGAACATTCTCTTCATCAAAATATTTTTCTATTTGACGCTGAATGTGCCTTCTTATTGCTTAATGAAATGTCAAATAATCTTTTTCTCTATCCGAATGGAATTTGCCTGATGAAAAACCACGCATTCGTTCTTGATGGCATGATCGCTGATGGTAGTGCTGATAAGGTTCCGTAGCTTTTTGTTCTTCAGGGTATCGTCGATGGAGTATTCGAAACGGAACAAGCGGTCGCTCGACTGGTTTTTGAACGAGCATATGGCGCTTAGGTCGGCGTAGCCAAGATTCATCTTCAGCAGTTCCGCCAATGCCAGGTTGATTTGTTCGTTGATCATGCGAAAGGTTTCGTTAAAGGTTTAAAAAATCATGCCGATATTTCAGGCCACGATTTTTCAGTTAAGCACACGGTCATCCGGGGATACTGGAAAGGAAAGGTTTGTTTATTGATAACTTCCTCAAAATGAGGAACTGCGTTTGCCCATCCGGGGCTCGCGACAACAAAGTAATAAAAAAGCCTTGCGGGTGCAAGGCTTCCTGATTTTTTATTAACGTGTATGTTCTACGCAATTGTAATGGACTCGTCGAGGTATACATCCTGTATAGCCTGCAGCATATCTACTCCATCTGCAAACGGGCGTTGAAAAGCTTTGCGTCCCAAGATAAGTCCCATGCCTCCTGCGCGTTTATTGATCACAGCGGTCATAATGGCTTCTTCCATATCGCTGGCGCCCTTGCTTTCGCCCCCGGAGTTGATCAATCCTACGCGGCCGCTGTAGCAATTCAGTACCTGGTAACGGCACAAATCGATGGGATGGTCCGAAGTTAATTTTTCGTATACCAGCTTGTGCGTTTTACCATGTTTGGTGGCCAGGTAGCCGCCGTTGTTGGTAGGAAGTTTTTGCTTGATGATGTCGGCCTGCAGGGTAACGCCCAGGTGATTAGCCTGGGCCGTGAGGTCTGCGGAAGTATGATAGTCTACACCGTCTACTTTAAATGCGTTGTTGCGCGTATAGCACCAGAGTATGGTGGCCATTCCCAGTTCATGCGCCATTTCAAAAGCTTCGGCAACTTCTTTCAACTGGCGTGCGCTTTCCGCGGATCCCCAGTAAATAGTGGCGCCTACAGCTATCGCGCCCATGTTCCATGCGCTTTTGATGGTACCGAACATGGTTTGATCAAACCGGTTCGGCATGCTCAGGAACTCATTGTGATTGATCTTAACCACGAATGGAATTTTGTGAGCGTACTTTCTGCTCATTACGCCCAGCACGCCATAGGTAGAGGCTACGCCGTTACAGCCGCCTTCGATGGCCAGCTTGATAATATTTTCAGGATCGAAATAAATGGGGTTGGGTGCAAACGATGCCCCTGCGCTGTGCTCGATGCCCTGGTCAACAGGAAAAATGGATACGTAACCGGTACCTGCGAGGCGGCCGCTGTCGAGCAACGTTTGCAGGTTGCGCAGCACCTGGTTGTTGCGGTTGCTGTTTATCCAGGTTTCATCCACGTGGTGTGGCGAAGGCAGGTGAATGCCTGTTTTGTCGATGGTCTTGCAGGTGTGGTTTAAAAGGTATTCAGCTTTATCGCCCAGCATGTTTGCAATATTACGGGAAGTGTCATTGCTGGAAGAAGCTTTTCCCTTTTTTGCCTGAACTTGAGTATCCATATTTTTTTTATACAATTGGTAAAGCGCAAAGATAAGGCGTAACCCCGGAAGTTAAAAGCCGGTATGCGGGGTTTATGGTTTGTAGTTTGTTGCTGGTGGCTGATATTTGTAAGTGCGTTGACCTTTTAGCCATAAACCATAAACAACAAACATTCCTTGGAGCAATACACGATCATTATTGTCGGCGGAGGACCTATCGGGTTGGCATGTGCCTTGGAAGCAAAGAAAGCAGGGCTCGATTATCTGGTGCTGGAGAAGGGATGCCTTGTAAATTCCCTGTACAATTATCCTGTAAACATGACCTTCTTTTCTACTCCTGAGCGATTGGAGATCGGCAATATTCCTTTTGTATCCAACAATGCAAAGCCTACCCGGCCCGAAGCGCTCGAGTATTACCGGCGCGTGGCTGCTTCCAAACGCGTTAACATACACCTGTTTGAAAAAGTAATGGATATAAGGCCCGAAGGAAAACAATATGCTGTCATTACTTCAAAGCGGACCTACAAGGCCGGCCACGTCATCATAGCAACAGGGTTTTACGATATTCCCTATTTATTAAATGTGCCGGGCGAAGAATTACCTAAGGTCACACATTATTATAAGGACCCGCATTTTTATGCATTCCAGAAAGTGGTCGTCGTTGGCGCTAATAATTCCGCCGTGGATGCGGCATTGGAAACATGGCGCAAAGGCGCGCAGGTAACCATGGTGATACGCGAGCCTGCCATCGGCGAAAGAGTAAAATATTGGGTGAAGCCCGACATAGAGAACCGCATCAAAGAAGGCTCTATCAAAGCTTATTTCAGTTCGGCGGTTACTGCTATCCGTGAGCATGAGGTGGAGATCGTGACCCATTCGGGCGTTGAAATAATTCCTAATAACTGGGTATTGGCCATGACGGGTTACCAGCCCAATCTCGATTTCCTGCGACACCTGGGAATACAATTATCGAACGATGAAATAATGAAACCCTTCTACAATGAAAATACGCATGAAAGCAACGTGCGGAATATTTACCTGGCCGGTGTTATTTGTGGTGGTATGAACACGCACAGGTTGTTCATAGAAAATTCCAGGGAGCACGCCGAACGCATTGTACAAACCATCGCGGCAAGAACAACTATCGCTTCATAGCCGCCAGCACTTTTTCCACCATTCCATTAATAGCATTGTTCTCTATCCATCGCAAAACCATCACTAATTGGTTTTCGGGATCCACGTAAATAACGTTGGTGCCATTTCCTATATGACAAAACGCGGTGGCAGGCGCCGATGCTAAGAATTTTTTATCGGTATTGAGAAAATAGTTCATGTACCCGTACGTAGGCTGAGGGCCTGTGGGCGTGCGGGCCTGTTGTATCCATTGTTGTGATAATAGTTGTTTGCCGTTCCAGTTGCCCTTGTGCAACGTGAGCAAACCGAACCGGGCCATGTCGTATGCATCGATGAACATGCCCCCGCCCCAATGGCCGCCCCCGCTTACAGATTGTACCGGCTGCCCATCGATCACTATCCACGCATTGCGGTAGCCATACCATCTCCAGGTATTTGAAGCGCCGATGGGGTCCATGATGTATGTCTTTAATACTTGCGGCAATGGTTTGCGCCATACACAGGTGGCGGCCAGTGCAAGCGCATTTACGCGTACATCGTTGTACTCGTACACGGCGCCAGGCGCATTGCGTTTGCGCGTCATCCATTCGGATGCGTTGCCCGATGGCCTGTCGGCCCATTCAGGTTTGCCCCATAATGTGCCTTCCCAGTCGCTGGTCTGCCGGAGCAATACATCCCATGTGATCGTTCGGTTATGCGTAGACGTGAAAGGCGTGAGCAATGCGGGCTGTCCAAATTCTTCGGCGGGACGTACCGCCGGCCCTTGCTGGAATACTTCGATGGGAGGGATGTAGCGCGCAACGGTATCGTGTACACTCGCGATCAATCCCTGGTCAACCGCAAGTCCTACCACGGTGGAAAGAAAACTTTTGGTAACGCTGAATGTCATATCCACACGCGACGGCTCTCCCCATTCTGCAATGATATATCCTTTGTGTATGATGATGCCGGTGGCGTCGCCGCGGTCTGCAAAGGGGCCCACGCCATCACCGAACGGTTCCCGGCCAAAGCTCATCGCATGCGCATGTTCCAGGTTGCGAGGGGTCTTGCTTTCGCGCTCACGCGCAAACTGTACCGCTAAGTACAGCTGCACACTGTCAAACCCGCTTTCGGCAGGTGATCTGTGTTGCCACGCATGTGCAGGAGGGAAATAAATATTTTCGCCGGCATTATTTTTTGCAGCTTGTTTTTTCTGGCCTGGCGTTACAAGGGATGCCGCAAGCAATAGCGACAGTATAAAAGCTCTCATGGGTTGAAGATAAAAAAAATTACACCTGCACAGTTACTCACCGTGCAGGTGTGCCAGGGCAAACAATACGTTTAGGGCGTTAGGTAGTAAGAGGACGGTTCCTTCCGAAAAAGTTTTGGGCTGTTTTCATAGGATACCATGATTTACGTACTTGCATGTAATTTTCAAATGGACGGGACTAAAACGGTTTAGAGTAAGGGGGTTAAAAAGGGCGACGATTTCAACAGGCACAAAGATGGGGCTATCAACACCCCTTTTCCAAATAAATGCACACACATAACAATAGCTTTGCAAGCGGTTTGCAAGTAGTTAACAGCATTTTACTCTGGCAAGGTCTCTTTCCTGCGTGTAATATTGTTGAGCAGGAACTGCATATTGGGCTGGTAAAACCTCCCGAAAAACCAATTGCCGTATTGCGGAGGTATCGCAGGTAATGGCGCAGCTGTTTGCAAGGTGTCTTTTGCTGCTTCAGCAGCCAACTCCTGCATTTTGCCCAGGTAATCGTACAGATCTTTTACGCCGGCTTTTTCACACACCGAGCCATGACCGGGGACATAGGTTTGCATGAATTTGTCTTCGTATAAATTCTTAAGAGTGGCCTGCCAGCTTGCCGGCTCTCCGTCGGCCAGCCATGGATGGCGTTGCACGAACAACAGGTCGCCCAGGAAGGCGATGCGCTCCGAAGGAATGCACAACACGACATCGCTGCCCGTATGGCCGTTCTTAAATTCCATGAGCTTTACATCACGTTCGGAACCCAATATCCACAACGAATCCTGGAACACGATGTCGGGCAGCGTAATTTTAAAATCTTCCAGCGATTCCACCATTCCTTCGTAATAGCCGATCCATAGGCACAGCTCCTGTTTTTCAAACCCATTGGCGGCGTTGTGGCGCTGGCGGGTAGCCTTTAACATGCTCGCTGCGTGTTTGCGTTCCCAGGCATACTCTTCCGGTGCTACTTCGGCCATGCGGTTGCGGGTATAATTGGTGCTGATGATGGTGGCAAAAGGTGCAAAGGCCTGGTTGCCACGGGTATGGTCATTATGGTAGTGGCTGTTTACCACGATGGTCACGGGTTTGCCGGTCAGTTGTTCGGCGGTTTCCCGCAATTCAGCGGCTGCCCGCGGGTTCATGAATGGATCGAATACCAGGGTTTTATCGCCGAGGTCCACAATACCCGCGTTGCAAATGGCCCTTCCATATTGATCGTTGTGGATGGCCGCCCATACTCCTTTCGCAAGTTGCTGGATACTAAAATTTTGGACGGGATTTGCGTTTCTTTTCTGCGGGAAGGCCGCTATTGCGGGAACAAGGAATAAGATTGCAACAGGTAGAATTCTCGCCATGGTTTTCTATTTGGGTGAACGGGAAGGACGAGCAACAAGGGGAACCAATAAAAAAATCAGGCCAGCTTATCAGTTTTACTCTGGAAAACCGTTTTCTTTTAAGATTTCCTATTATCTTTCGGAAACCTTAAACTACTGTATGAGAAAATTCTACTCGCTGTTCTTATGTGCAGCTATCTGCACTTTTTTTTCTGTTTCCTGTCATCAACAATCCACGCATCCTGAAGTTGCCGTAGCAAATCAAACCGAAGAAGAAGATGAAGGTTACGACGGCCCCGCCGAACGAGCCCAATTGGAATTCGACATGACGAAGGACCCCGCATTGGGATATGTTCCTTACGACCGGTTGATAACTGCTATCAATTACACTGAAAATTTAAAAAGGGAGAATGCAAACCGCACGTCTGCATTGCTATGGGTTGAAAGAGGTCCGATATATGACTCGGTTGGCCCGAGCAATGGTAACATCCGCGGAGGCGGAGGTTATACTTCCGGCCGCATCAGGGCCGTGCTCATCGATACCCTCAACGACCCCACTGGCAATACTGTTTTTGCGGGTGGCATTACGGGAGGACTCTGGAAGTGCACCAATTTTTTATCACCCATTCCCAACTGGCAAAGCGTAAATGATTATTTCGACAACATGGGCATCGCTTCCATTTGCCAGGACCCGTCCAATCCTTCTATTATGTACTTCGCAACAGGCGAAGCTACCAGCAATGCAGATGCGGTGTTGGGAGCGGGTGTCTGGAAGTCAACTAACAGTGGCAATACATGGACGCGGCTGCCTTCTACCACAACATTTATCCGCAACTATAAAATACTTTGCGACAACGCAGGCAACGTGTATGTTGCCGCGCGTCCCACTACCACGCCCGTTGCACAACCTTCAGGATTGCTGCGTTCAAAGAACGGCGGTGTGTTGTGGGAGAACATCACGCCCACGGGCCTTACGAGTAATTCGGTTTGTACCGATATAGAGATCAGCTCAACCGGCAAGCTGCACGCCAGCTTCGGTTACCTGGGAACGATAGTAAATCACCGTTATACCAGCGATCCCGCCAACGTGCTTCCAGGCTCGGGCTGGAACGCAGGCACCGGCATCAGGACAGGCACTACTGTTGCTGCCGTGAGAATGGAACTGGCAACCAGGGCAGATACCTTGTATGCTATTACGGTTAACAGTGCGTATAATGTTGACAGTTGTTATAAATCCATCGATGGCGGCGCTACGTGGACAAAACAAAACACCACTGCGTATGCAAGCGGAGTGGGCGGAGGCCAGGGATGGTATAACCTTACCTTATCCATCAATCCAACCAATACCAGTGAAATAATGATGGGAGGTTTGGATGCGTACCGCTCCGTCAACAGCGGGCAAACCGTTAGCAGGGTTACTTATTGGGTGACCACGATACCTTATGTGCACGCCGACCACCACTTTATGCAATGGTGGCGCACGGGTACGGAAAGCAGGATATTGATCGGTTGCGACGGCGGATTGTTCCTGTCGAGAGATGGAGGCGTAACCTGGGTGGATAAGAACCGCAACCTTGCCATCAAACAATTTTATTCGGTCGCCATTCATCCGGCAGCGGGAAGCAATTACCTGCTTGCGGGCGCGCAGGACAATGGCAGCCATCAATTAAAAAATCCGGGACTTAGTTATTCGATAGAGGTTACAGGCGGCGATGGTTGTTTTGTATACATTAACCAGCAAGACCCGCAGGTGCAGTTTACGAGCTATGTGTACAATCAATACCGGCGCAGCACTAATGGAGGACAAACCTGGTCTTCGGTAAACCTGTCCAGTTCGCAGGGATTGTTCGTGAATCCTTTTGATTATGATGATGGGCAGAATATCATGTATGCCAGCAACGGGGCCAATGCCATCCGCCGCTGGCCCAATGCAAATACAGCGACTGCCTCTACCGTGTTGACCACTACCACGCTTGGCGGTGGTAATGCAAGCGCATTTAAAGTTTCACCCTACACCCCCAACAGGGTGTTCATTGGGTCGAGCAATGGAAGGTTGATCAGGCTCGACAATGCCAATGTTGTTACCGCTGCGGATATTGCCGCAAATGTTACGGACATACGGGGCTCAGGATTTTCCAATGGAAATATCAGCTGTATCAATACCGGCACATCCGATCAGAACCTGGTGGCCGTGTTCACCAATTACGGAATCAGCAACGTTTGGGTTACTTCGGATGGCGGTACATCGTGGACAGCCATCGACGGCAATCTACCGGACATGCCTGTGCGCTGGGCCGTGTTTGTACCAGGCAGCAACACGAGCATCATACTTGCGACGGAAGCAGGCATCTACTCCACTGACAACGTAAATGGCAGCAGCACGGTATGGACGCCCGACCCAGGGTTTCCCACGGTACGCACCAGCATGCTGAAATTAAGGTCGAGCGACAATACCATTGCAGCGTCTACTTATGGCCGTGGGTTGTTTACCGCTCCCATTCCCACTACAGTTTTACCTGAAATTCGTTTTGCTACCACTTCCACCGCTGCGCCTGAAGAAACAGTGGTTACTGCAGGCTGCCGCAGTTATAAAGATTATGCGATCAATGTGGGCATCGTTAACGCACCGGTGGGCGATGCAACCGTTACTTACAGCATCCAGGCCGGCAACACCGCCACGCCCGGACCTGATTTTGAATTTACCACCAACGGCAACTTTACCAACCCCTCGAACCAGCACGTGTTTGCGAGCGGGGTTGCCGGTTCAAAAACCATCAACCTGCGTGTATATGATGATGAAGAAGTAGAGTCCACCGAGTCGTTCGCTATTACATTTGCCATAACCGGCACTACCAATGCCATACCTGGCAATGCCAACACACATACGGTAACGATTACCGACGATGACAGGGCGCCTACTACGCCCGGTACGGTAACTGCCAGTATCGGCGTTAATAATACCAGCCTCACGCAGCCGTTCAGGCAGCAGTATTCAGATTCGAGAACACAGATAGTGTACCTGAAATCGGAGCTGGAAGCCGCAGGATTTACAGCCGGCAACATCACGTCGCTGGCGTTTAACGTGGTCGCGAAAAACAGCACTGCGCCCTTCCTGGGCTTTACCATCAAAATGAAGAACACCAACACCACTACGCTCAATGGCGGCGCATTTGAAGCAGGCGCCACTACGGTATATGGACCGGTTGATTACAGCACGGTGGCGGGCGTAAACACCTTTACCCTGACCACGCCATTCTATTGGGACGGCGTTTCTAACGTGCTGGTTGAAACCTGTTACGACAATGCTACCGGTACGGCTACCGATAACGTTGCAGGTACATCAGGGTTGCCGCGCTGTCATTTTGAAAGGATCGACAATGCCGCGGGTTGCGCCATTGCCAATGCAGGTTTTATATTCTCAGGCGGCGGCGCAAGGCCCGATATTACATTCACCATTAATACCACGGGCACTATCATTGCTACCGCGCTGAACAGTGAACGCACTTCGTACCTGCATGCCAACAATGACCTGTATTATTATTCCGCTACCGGCCAGTTGATAGCAAGGCTGCGCAATCTTTCGGGTCATAATTATGGCTGTACACAGGTGATCATCGACAGGTCGGGCACCGAAGTATCGAGGTTCTGGAGCAATAGTCCGGCAAATTATATCATGAATAAAACCTTCCGCGTTGTGCCGGCCACCAACAATGCCAGCGGCAGGTACGAGATAACCTTATATTACACCGATGCGGAAAAAACCGGGTGGGAAACTGCAACGGGCCAATCGTGGAATAATATCCAGCTGATAAAGGTGCCTTCGGCCATCGCCAATATAACGCCGCAGACTCCACAGCCCGATGGGCCGGGAACCGTGCAGGTAGTAACGCCTATCAGGGGAACTTTCGGTGCCGCACATACGCTGACATATACCTTCGATAACGGCTTCTCCGGATTTGGCGCAGGCGTACCCGGCAGGATGCCAACTACGCTGACACTTACCGGTAAGATAGATGGCAACCGGATTGCGTTGGATTGGGTTACATCGGCAGAGATCAATAGTACCACGTTCGAGATAGACAAGTCGTACAATGGCGTCGACTTCCGCAGGATTGGTACGGTACAGGCGGCAGGCAACAAGTTTTCACCGTCTAACTATAGCCTCTTCGATCCGGAGGTAGTGCAAATGAACTACTACCGCGTGCGGATGCTGCACTCCGATGGATACCTGATAGTGAGCGATACCATTTTGGTAAGGAACGATAATGTTGAGCAGCAAATGTTCGTGCTCACCAATCCGTTCGATAATTATATACGCGTACGCTTTGCAAGAGTTCCGGCCAAGCCGGTGGTCTTCTCATTGTTCGACGCAAGTGGAAAGCTCATCAGGCGTACCAGCGCACCGGGCGGAGGTTCGGTATTCTACGCTATCAGCGGGCAAAATGCGGTTAGCCGTGGCATTTATGTGCTGGATGCATTTGTAGATGGCAAGCATTATACCGTAAGGGTAATGAAGAGATAATCGCTGATACACGAGTATTGTTAAAAAATAGCCGCTCCGCCAAAAACGGGGCGGTTTTGTTTTGGACAGGCGGTCAAAAGTTTTACATTGAGTAAGGGATGAAAAATTTCAACCTGTTTATAATTAAACCGCTTATATAACATGAAATGGATAATCAACATCGCCGTATTTGCCGGCGCCTGCCTGATCTGCATGGCTTATTATGAAGGTGATTTCGACACAAAAAAAAATTATGGAGGTCGAGAAAAAGACCTGGTGGAAACATTTTATGTGGACCTGGTGGACAAGAGTCCCGAGCTCAGGCAACTCGAAAAAGATCTGCAAGCTAATTTCAGGAATGCGTATGAAATGGAATCGCGGTTCAACGTGTACAACCGCCCTTCAGCGGAATACTATAATGCTGCAGGCCACAGGGCCAATCTTATCCGCGACACAGCATTAAAAGCAAAGACCAGGGCCTGGATAGATGTCAGCAGGAGCCAATACAATCAGCGCATAGCCGCATTGAGCAGCCTACTGCGTACACTGCAGGAAAGAAAGGTTTCCGCTGAAGACTATAACCAGGCGTTGAAAATAGCCATGACCCTGCTCATGATTGAAAAACACCAGCAACAAGGCATGCCCAATGCGGCCGAATACCAACAGGCGATCAATGATTTGAATACGAGCATTCAAAAGATGCAGGATATGATCAGGAAGTAAGGACAGGCGCACGGTGATTTTATGGAATTTTAACAGCCTTGCGTCTCTACTGGTTTATAGAGGCATCTTAAATTACACTCAAAGCATTGTTCATGCGGTTTATTCCTGTTCTCCTGCTTATGGCCAGTTTTGTATTAAGCAACACCGTTCCCGCGCAATCGGTGGGCAACAATGGCAATGATTCAACCTTTGCGGCCTGTATAACCCAGGCCAGCAAGTTGCTGGACGAAACCCTGGTGCTTATGCAAAAGCACTACTACCGCAAGGATTCGGTGGAATGGGACGACCTGATTACCTCTGCAAAAATCAGGCTCAACAGTTCCAGCAACTGCGAGACCGCGCATGAAATTGTACAGTGGTGCTTTAAGCAATTAAAAGAACGGCACAGCTTTATTATGCCCGCCTCCAAAGCAGCGGTATATAACGGGAACATTAACAGCTCCGGCAACCCCGCCACGCTTAAACAACTGGCAGGGCCCATCAGGCATGAATTGATAGGAACTGATATCGCTTACATTGATGTGCCCTGGCTATCATCGGCCGATAAAGACATTTGCACTAATTATGCCGATAGCCTGCAAACGCTGATAGCGGGTTTTGATAAAGCAGGTGTTACCAAATGGATCATCGACCTGCGGCACAATACCGGCGGCAATTGCTGGCCCATGCTGGCAGGACTAGGGCCGTTGCTCGGCAACGGCACGTATGGATACTTCATCTCATCCAGCGAAAAAATTCCATTCAGCTATCAGAATGGCAGCGTGTTGCAGGGAAAATACAAACGATGCACCGTTACCAATCCATTTATGCTCTTGTCAACAGCAAAGCATATCGTAGTATTAACAGGGCCCAATACTGCAAGCGCGGGAGAAATTGTTGCGCTGGCGTTTAAAGGAGTGAATAATGTACAATTTATCGGGGAGCCAACAGCAGGACTTACTACCGCCAACGCAACCTATAAGCTTTCCGATGGGTCGATGCTGGTGCTAACGGTGTGCAAGGAAGCCGACCGCAACGGCAGAATCTATGAAGGCCGCATTCAACCTGACCAGGTAATTGCTCCGCAACCAGGAGGGGGTAAAGATGTTGTAAAGGCAATGGCGGTAATGCTGCTCGATCTATCGAACTAATCCCGCGTCTCCGCCTATTGTATTTTACTGGGATCGATCTGTTCGTCCTGGGTGTCCCAATTATAAGCGACTGAGCTGAAGTCTTTTTTCCGCAAATGATCGGGACGAATGAAAAAATTGCAGGCCCCGCGATTGGCCCACATAATGGTATCGTCCGAAACAGAATCTATCTGCAGCAGCAATATATAATCCTGGAAGTTTTCTATGTCTTGCCGGTATTCTGGATTGACACGCGGATCTTCATCTGCAAAATAGGCGTAGCCCCCGATCTTGTGGCCGGTATTGGGAAATTGCAGGAACAATTCTTCGTGTACCGCCGGTGATGACCGCTTTCCGAAACCTGCGGCAAACTTCCGGGCGTCCATGCCGAAAGCCTTTTCAAAACGTATATCGTATACGCCAACGCATTCTTCGGCGTGAGCAAACGAAAGCGCGTGCTGCATGCTCACAGGGCTTTTATCGTACATGCGCTGGTCATGCATGAAATCAAAGTCGGTGCGGATATTATTCATGTCCATTTCTTCGAAATATAAAACCCTGAAATTTTTTTGCAGCGTGCGCTTCGTGAAATGGATGCCGTAATCGTCGTTCGTGGATATATAGAATTGCAACCATCCGCGGGTTGGATAACCTTCCAGCGGAGGTATCTCTGAAAAGTTCAGTTGTGCCAGTGGGAACATCTTTTGTCCATCACTGTCCACAGGATAAGGAAAATGCTTTGGCAACAGGGTAGGCCCTCCGAATTTGCTTTGTGCAAAAGAGAGATTATATGCGGGCGTTGCCTCAATTTGTACATAAGGTATGCGCGTGGCCCGCCACTGCGGCCAGTATGGTGCCAGCCGCCGCGAAAGAAAAACACCGGGCTCTACTTCGCGTGTTGGTTTGCTGCGTTTGTTTCCGAAAAAATCAAGAATGCCCATACAACGGTTTATGACCTACAGCGACGAGGCGATTTGTTTTAGCTCCTTGTTGTCGAAAATTACCTGGTCGGGCTTTGTCTTCACGATGTGCAGCATGGCTTTGGCGAGTTGTACCGAATTGATGACGCGGGAAGGCGTCAGCACCTCGAAAATTGGGAATAGCGGCAAAAATAGTTTATAAATCAATGGTGCGTTGGGGTTTTTATTGATCGGCCTGATGCCGCCGGGACGTGGAATGTACAATCTGTTAAACTGAAGCCGCAGCAATGCGTTTTCTGTTTTTCCTTTTACGCAGGCAAACAAGGTCCGGCTTTTTTCGGTGGGGTCCGCGCCTTCGCCGCTAAGGAACATAAAGGTGATGTTGGGATTGGATTGCAGCATGGCCTTTCCGGCCGCTAAAGCAAAATCATGCGTTATTACGTGGTACTGTTCTTTGTTTACTTGAGATTGTGAAACGCCCAGGCACCATAAGCAGGCATCGTGCCTTTCAAACAGCGGCGCAAGCTGGCTGTAGTCCAGGAAATCCTGGTGCAGGATGGTATTGAGCTTGGGATGCTGCATGGTCAGCGGCTTGCGGGCAAGCGCGGTAATGCCGGTGATGGCATTGTCTTTCATCGCTTCCCTGATCACTTCCGCGCCCATGAGTCCCGTAGCGCCGGTAACAAGGATGTTCATGCGATAAATGTAGCAAAAAATAAAAAGGACCACAGTTCCCTGTGGTCCTGGCTATAAAAGCCTCAGATTATGTTAACGGACAGTTCGGCAAACTAGACAGTTACCGAAGGTGCCCATGTAATATCTGTAGATATCATGAATACCTCCTTTTCTTTGGTGAGTTGTAAAGATACGTGATCCCAAAACAGGAAGAACAGGCATTCTATCGTGTGGATAAACTTTTTCAAATCCTTTACATTTGAACGCCACCTGCTTATGCGCATATCGTAGATTTCCGTGGTAGCATACGCTATGCGGTGCAGAAAACGCTGACTATTTTTGACCCGGTTGTTCAATATTACAGTCTCGACCGTTTAATGAAAAGCCTTAACGTCCGTACCCCGGAAGAGCTGTAATGATCCTTCTCCAATTATTCCTATGTAAAATGTAGTTGTTCGTAATCCAAACCCTCGGGTCGGCATTGTTTTACTCAAAAAATAAAACGATGTTGAACAGGAAATTGAAAATTGTAGCAGGCAGCGCTATGCTGTTGTTATCTATGCCTGCAGGAAGCCATTTGAATGCTTCCAATTATTCCAAAGATTTCGAATTCATCGGGCGTGAGTACACCGCTGCTACCGCCACTGCAAGCCTGAGTGCTCAGCCTATCGGCTTGAACAGGAACGCCGTGTCTTTCGTAAAGGATTACATCAGGCGCAACGATGATAACCTGGAGAAGATCAGGGAAAGAGGCGAGCAGCACTTCGATATGATGGACTCCGTATTTAACGCGTATGGCCTGCCCATCGAGTTGAAATACCTGGCCGTTATCGAGTCGGAGCTTAAGGCCACCGCTACTTCTAAGGTAGGTGCGAAAGGTCCCTGGCAGTTGATGCCCGAAACGGCAAAGATCCTGGGATTGAAAATTACGCGTCATTACGACGAGCGTACCAATTACCGCAAGAGTACCCGTGCAGCCGCTATCTATTTGCGCGACCTGCATAAAATGTATGGCGACTGGCTGCTGGTATTGGCCGCTTATAACGGTGGTCCCGGCCTTGTTAACAGCGCGATTAAAAAATCAGGCAGCCGTAACTTCTGGAAGTTGCAAAACTACCTTCCTGCAGAAAGCAGGGGGCACGTAAAGAAGTTTATTGCCACGCACTATTATTTCGAAGGCCAGGGTGGAAAAACTACGCTTACCAAGGCGGAGTTGCAGAAGTTGTTGAAAGAGAATAATGGCTAAATGATATTTAGTTGGGGTTAGTAAAGGCATCGATGGTTCGTCCATCAGATGCCTTTTGTTTTATCATAACAACATAAAAAACTAACAATCGTTATCTTTGCGCTTCTCAAAGCTTTTCAACACATACCATGAGCAACATAGTATACATCGTTTCAGCAGTACGTACACCGATCGGAAGTTTTGGCGGATCGTTGAAAGACGTTCCGGCCACTAAACTAGGCGCCGCGGCAATTAAAGCAGCCATTGAAAAAGCGGGCATCAAACCCGACCAGGTGGAAGAAGTTTTAATGGGTTGCGTTATCCAAGCCAATCTTGGGCAAGCGCCCGCACGACAGGCCGCGAAGTTTGCAGGGCTTCCCGATAAAGTAATTTGCACCACGGTAAATAAAGTATGCGCCAGTGGTATGAAGGCCATTGCGCAAGGCGCGCAAAGCATTATGCTGGGCGATGCAGATGTTATAGTCGCCGGCGGCATGGAAAACATGAGCGCCGTTCCCTTCTATGTTGAAAACCTGCGCTGGGGCAACAAATACGGCAATACCAATATGATCGATGGCCTTGCGAAAGATGGGCTCACCGATTGTTATTATGGATATGCCATGGGATGCGCCGCCGATCTTACCGCTGTTGAACACAAGATCAGCCGCGAAGAACAGGACGCATTTGCCATTGAAAGTTATAAGCGCAGCCAGGCAGCGTGGGACAATGGATATTTTAAGAACGAAGTAGTGCCCATTGAGATCCCTTCTAAAAAGGGCGATGCACTGAAGTTTGAAAAAGATGAAGAGCCCTGGAATGTGAAGTTCGATAAGATACCGGGATTGAAACCTGCATTTGGCAAAGAAGGGACTGTAACAGCTGCCAATGCCAGCACCATGAACGATGGCGCCGCCGCTGTGGTGCTCATGAGCGAGTCCAAGGCAAAAGAACTGGGCATTAAACCACTTGCCATCATCCGCTCTTATGCCGATGCGGAGCAGGAGCCTGAAAAGTTCACGACCACACCGAGCGTGGCCGTTCCGAAAGCGGTGAAAAAAGCTGGCCTGCAAATGAAGGATATCGAATATTTTGAACTGAATGAAGCATTCAGCGTGGTAGGCCTGGCCAACATTAAAATAATGAACCTCGATCCTGCCAACGTCAACGCACATGGGGGCGCTGTTTCTATCGGTCACCCGCTAGGGGCCAGTGGGGCAAGGATCATCGTTACACTGCTGAATGTATTGCAGCAGCGCAACGCCCGCTACGGTGCGGCAGGCATCTGCAACGGCGGTGGCGGGGCCAGCGCCATGGTGATAGAAAGGATATAAAGCTGTTCCATGTTCGGGTATGCGTTCGGTTTAATACTACGCTATTTGTTGTATCTTACCAGAAATCCCCTGACATGAAAAACGTTGCCCTCGCTTATATAGCTTGCATCTCGTTGCTGGCTGCTTCCTGCGCAAAAGATCATAATGACGGCGCCGAGCCCATCAATTCCACGGCAAGCAAAGAGTTTGCTCCCTGCAATTGCTCAAAAACCGGTAAGGATGGCACTGATTATATAAAGGGCGAGTTTAGTGGCGTGTTCATGTGCTTTGATCTCGACGACAATGGCGTCAACCAACTGAGATACGGGTTCATTTACCGCAAGACCGATACCACTTATTACGATAAAATTGCCATTAGCCGGCGCACGCCTGACGAAAAGTTTTATCTGGCCATGTACCTGGAGAATCCCTCTATTTTCAGCAAAAAATTTCCTTACCAGCTTCCGAGGCCCGATCCGGGATATTGCGAAATTGGAGAGGTCCAATTGGAGAATGTTGACAAGCGCACTCCCAATACCTGTTATACTTGTTCCTGGAGCAACTGGCATTACTACAACCAATTCCGGTCCGGTGGCCTTACACTTTATGTAGATAAGTTCGAAAACAACCGTATCGAAGGCCGCTTCGAAGGCGTGATGATGACTGGTACAGGTAAGGCAACCACTGTAAAGAACGGCATGTTCAGCATCAGGCTCGACGTGTTGAACCAGGATGTACATATACCATAATACGCGGCCCGATTTTTATGGACCCTATAGTTAAACACGTTTAACTATGGCAAATTCAGACAACCGTACAAGCGGGCAGGACATTGGCCGCAATAAGAAGGACCGCGCGGGAGATACCGGCCGTACTTCAAGCCAGGGCCGCAAACAAGCTTCAGGCGGAAGCAAGGAAACTGACAACCAGGGCAGGCCCACGGGTGATAATCCTCAAACAAGTAAGGCGGACAATAAAAGAAAAAATTCTTAGTCTACCTCGCTGGGACTGATCCCGAACTCTTCTTTAAAACATTTGGAAAAATAAGTATGGCTGCTGAAGCCCACGCGGAACGCTACTTCGGACGGCGTACCAGCCTTTTTCTGCAGCAGTTCCTTTGCGCGCAATAACCTGGTATTGCGCAATATTTCACTGGGGCTTTGCCCTGTTAAGGCAACCAGCTTGCGATGGAGTTGACTGCGGCTCATGGCCACTGCCCTGGAAAGTTCCTCCACGCCAAAATCTTCTTCGCCCATATTGGTTTCGATGGCCTGCATTACTTTGTTAAGAAAGTTCTCATCGGCGCTGTTCACGCTGATCTCGGCAGGTTTTACAATGAGTTCGCCGGCAAATTTTCGCCGCAACAGTTTTCGCTGGTTCAGCAGGTTGCGCAATCGTGCCAGCAGTTCTTTATAGTCGAAGGGTTTTGTAAGATAATCGTCGGCGCCGGTTTCCAGACCGGCTATTCTGTGCGACTGGCTTGCCTTGGCAGTCAATAGTATGATGGGAATGTGGCTGGTGCATTCATCCTTCTTGATTTTTTCAGCGAGTGTAAATCCATCCATCAACGGCATCATTACATCGCTGATGATGATGTCGGGCACTTCGCGCACTGCCAGCTCATATCCTTCCTTTCCGTTCGTTGCCTGGATCACCCGGTATTCGTGCTGTACAATTTCTATGATAAGATTTCTAAGGTCGGTGTTGTCTTCTATTATCAATAGTAAAGGAAGATCGGCGCCCAGTTGCACATGCCACCCAGCCGGCACGTCGCCGGCGTTATCGTTGATGTACACAATTTCCGTATCCTGGTCAGCTTCGCTAGCGTATATTAATTCTTCCTGTTTAAAGGATGCTGCGTCGATAGGCAAGCTTACCCTGAACCGGCTACCCTTGCCGGGATCGCTGCTAACACTGATCTGCCCGCGGTACAGGTCTGTCAGCTCCTTTACCAATGCTAGTCCGATACCGGTTCCCTTATCTTCATTTCCCTCGGCCTGGTAGAACCGGTCAAATACTTTGTCGAGCTCTTTTTTTGCAATGCCGGGGCCACTGTCTTCAACGGAGAGGCGTAACCGCTTTTCATCGGTCTGCACTATCAGCGACACGCTTCCCTTTTCGGGTGTGTATTTAAAGGCATTCCCCAAAAGGTTGGTGACTATTTTTTCCAGCTTGTCGCGGTCGTAATATGCGATCTGGCTTTGTTCGGGGAAATGCATGTGGTAATGGATCTGCTTGCGTTCGGCCATTGATTCAAAAGATGCCGCAAGCGCTCTTAGCGTTTGTATCACCTCGCCCTTGGATACTTGTAACCGCATTTTACCGGAATCGAGCCGGGAAAGATCGAGCAATTGATTTACCAGTTCCAGCAGCCTGTCCGTATGCCGCCGCATGGTGCTGATTTTGTGCCACGACACGCTTACGGTTGCGTCATGCTTTGCCTTTGCGCTGGCCTGCTCTTCTATCTGTTGCAATGGCCCGCGTATCAGTGTAAGCGGCGTTCTGAACTCGTGCGAAATGTTTGCAAAGAAGCGCGACTTTATCTCGTCAAGGTCCCTGATATGATCGGCTTCGGCCCTGGCCTGCTCATTCAGCCGAACCTTATAAGCCAGCCCGAAGCAATAAATGATCAATTGCCCGTATTGGCCGGTTTGCCAGGGATTGAAGGGAAGGTCTACCACACCGATATTCCATAATCCACCTAAAATGGTAAATACGACCAGCCATATCGCGCCAGCTACAAATATTCTCGCAAGCCTGGTGTTGATGAATGCCATGCGTACTATAAATGCCAGCGCAATTATAAACAATGGGAAGAAGGCCTTTGTTACCAGGTCCAGTCCTGTAAGCGACATCACCACGATGTGGCTGACGGTTACAAATCCCCACGCGAACAGGAACCATCGCAACAATTTGTCTGTTTTGGGCAATAGCCTGGGCAACCCGATAAAGCTGCGGCCGAACAGGAAAAAGAAAATGAAGCTTCCCATGGTAAGCACTGTCCATAAATGCACGATCAGGAAAGGGTATTCGGGCATCAGCCAATCTATCAAAGGTATTTCCGGGTTCAACACCTGGTAATGCACGCAAATGAACAACAGGTAACAACTGAAGAACAGGTAAGCCTTGTCTTTTACAAACAGGTAAAAGAAAAACGACAAGATGCAAAGTATGAGCATGATGCCGCTGGCAACGGCTAACAGTATCGTTACCTCGTGCACGGGAAAGGGAATGCGGGGATCGCGCAATTCCACGATGGGTAACTGAAATGCATATGCGCGGAGGTTGTTTTTTATTTTGAGATATACGGTCTGCGTGTTCCCGGGAGCTATCGAAAACAAGACGCGGTTGATAGCCGGCAGCCGCTTTGCATCTTTTTCAGACCGTGGAACAAACAAACCGGACCTGCTATGGTGGGCAGGCCTGCCTGCCGGCAAGGCAGGCCCGGTATCGCTTATCTGATATACATCCATGTATTCATGCTGTGCATAGTAATGCTGGGTATATGTGTGATCGAGGTCGAGCGATAGCAATGCAAGCCACCAGTTATGTATGCCTGTTTCGCTTGTTATCCTGAACCGCAGCCAATACGTAAGCGATTGATCCAAACGCTTCGGGTATTCCGTTGCCGGCCTGAATTTTCCATCCATGCTTCCGTTAATAATGGTTTCATCCGAGATGTTGCTGGATGAATCCACCAGTACCAGCGGCTGCAGGTGATGGATGCTGGTCATGGAATCAGCGCGGTATACGGAATTGCCCGGTGTTTGCGCGATGGTTGCCATGCAACCGCAGACAGCCAAAAAAAACAGCAGGATTGGTCGTGCGACGGTCATCGGTTTAAGATAACAATTTTATAGGGTGAACCTTTATTTCTTGTACCAGCCCGCGTACATTACGTTCAGTGGCATCGGGCTCCTATCTGCAATTTCCTTGTTCTCAAATGCTTCCAGGTCCATGTTGTGGAAAGATATCACTTTCCAGTCGCCGTCTTTCTTTTCTATGATCATGGTCATGAGTACGGTGGGATGCTCCGGGGTCTTTCCCTTTTCGTACCCGCCACCATAGACGTGCACGAGGGCGAGGTCGTTACGCAGGAACCTGACCTTATCTATCTTAAATTTCACATCGTAATTCCTGTACACCCCGTTGAACAATCCCTGGTGGGCCGCCGCGTTGCCCTGTCGGTTCATGTTAGGGAAATAATATCCATTCCATACGATGTAATCGTGCACATCTGCAAACACCGAAGCGAATACATCCCCTTTTTTCTCGACCCAGCCTGTCTCCATGGTAGACACGATCTTTTGAATTGCCTGTTCATCGGCATTGGCCGGCTGTGCCAGCGCTGAAGCGGTAATAGCTGTAGATAACATAAGAATGATTGTTTTTTTCATGATTGATTGTTTTTAGATTAACCGGTGCAAATATGCGGTTGCGGAACTGCGGAGTGTTAGCGATTGCGTAGAAGTAACTGCCAATGGCGTCGTATGTCGTAATGCGTGTGGATATCAGCAGGTTGGATTGCGGCGTGCGACGGGATTTCCATAACTTGCGACATCAGTTCAACGCCTATGAGCATCACCGTTCGCTACGCCACCGCCGAAGACGCTGAAATGATCGCCGATCTGAGCAGGCGCACGTTTTACGACACGTTCGCCGGCGCTAATACCCAGGAGGACATGGACAAGTTCATGAACGAACAGTTCACCCGGCAACGCCTGGTGCAGGAGGTAGGCGCGCCGGAAAATATATTTATCGTTGCCGAATACCTGGACGAACCCGTAGGCTATGCGCGTATGCGGGAAGGCGACCCTCCCGGCGACCTGGACGGGCTGCCCTCCATCGAAATCGCCCGTATTTATTCAGTACAGTCGATGATCGGCAAGGGGATCGGCAATGCCCTTATGAAAAAATGCATCGAAATTGCCTTCGAAACCGGCAAACGGGTGGTATGGCTGGGAGTGTGGGAAAAAAATGAGCGGGCTATTCAGTTCTATATTAAATGGGGATTCGAGAAATTTGGGGAGCACGATTTTGTGCTGGGGAGCGACGTGCAGCGCGACTGGCTCATGAAAAAGATGCTGTAAACCTGATTGCACCTACTATAAAATACATCATCATGAAAACAAACCGCATTATCACCTGCTTAGCTATGCTGGCTTTTATAATTGCCGCCAGCAGTTTTAATGCCGCAAACCATTTTCAAACTGACCCTATTGCCGGGGCGTGGCAAATGGAAGACGGCACCAATACCTTTACCTGGATATTTATAGATGGATATGCTGTTGGAAGTGTATACGATAAGACAAATAAGCGGTTCGTGAGCACTTCAGGTGGCCCGTACCAGCTAAAGGATGGGCAACTCACGGTGCACGCGGAGTTCAATACACAGGACAGCACCAAAGTGGGCCAGCAACTGGTTGTGCCGGTGACCATCAGCAACAACGAGTTCGTGATGAATTTCTCTAACCACAAACTAACCTATAAGCGACTGGATAATGGAACCGGCGCCCTTGCAGGCAACTGGCGCATCAGTGGCCGTATGCAGGATGGAAAGATCGTGGAGTCGAGGCCTGGTCCACGCAAAACTTTAAAATTATTGTCCGGCACGCGCTTTCAATGGGTAGCTATCAATCCCGAGGTCAAGGGTTTTTATGGGACCGGTGGAGGAACTTATACTTTCACCAATGGAAAGTATACCGAGAACATCGAATTTTTCTCCCGCGACAACAGCAGGGTGGGCGCGTCGCTGACTTTCGATGGCAAAATAGAAGATGGCGCATGGCACCACAGCGGCCTCAGTTCCAGAGGCGAGCCGCTGAACGAGATATGGAAACGCGTGAAATGATGCACATATAATAACCGGCAGTTACATGATAGGCGGTAACAAAAAATTGGGACAAGCAAGTAGTTTCAATTTTAAAACCACCGTTTATGAAACTGTTTTCTTCCCCGGTATGCATACCGGTTTTATTATTGTTTACCATAGCTTGCAGCACCAACGATCGCAACCAGGCAAAAGACACGGAAGATATTCTGGCATTGATCCGGCAGGAACGCAAGGCGCATTTTGAAAAGAATGCGTCTTTATTTATGTCTGAGTTTTCAGACAGCATGGTATCGGTGAACAGGGGAGAAGTGAGGACTGCTACCATGGAGGAGCGAAGGAAAAGGATACAGGGTTATTTCGACAGCGTGGAGTTCATCAAATGGGACGATGTGAAAGAGCCGCAGATCAGATTTTCAGACGATGGATCGCTTGCATATGCAATTATTCAAAAACAGGTGATTGTTTCAAGGACAGATAGCCTGAGCAAGAAGAGCGTGGACACCACTGATTTTGCCTGGGTATCCATTTACCGCCACGGCAAGGATGGTTGGAAAGTGGAATGCAATGTTTCTACCAATAAATAATCTGCCGCTTTCCCTTTATTTTTGCGGCTATTTATTGAATGCCATATGGATCATCATCCCAGGATCTCTTTTGATAATACTGAAAATGCCTTTGCCTATAAAACCGATAAACAACTCAAAAAAGCCCATTTCCTCTTTGCTTCCATGGGAAAGGAGTGGCTGGTTAAACTAGGGCTGAAGATCACGCCCTGGGCTTTTAAAGCCAGGCTTCCCATTAAAGGCCTTGTAAGAAGTACCATATTCGAACAATTTGTGGGTGGTGAAACATTGGAAGAGACCGCTCTCGTGGCCGAACGGTTGGCGGCATATGGCGTACAATCGATCTTAGACTACGGTGTAGAAGGTGGAGAATCAGGTGAAGAAGGCTTTAACCAGGCCACAGAAGAGTTCATTCGCGTAATCAAATACGCATCTACCCAACCCAGCATTCCCTTCATGAGCATTAAGGTTACGGCATTTGCACGGTTTGGCTTGCTGGAAAAGCTCGATCATTCGGTAGAAGCCAATGCCGGTACCCTGATGAAGCGCTATGTAAAAGCGGTTGAATCCTTGACAACTGATGAAAAGGCCGAATGGCAACGCGTGCACGAGCGCATTCACCGCATTTGCAGAATAGCGGCGGAGAAAAATGTAGGAGTATTCATCGATGCCGAAGAAACCTGGATACAGGACCCTGTTGATGTGCTGGCTATTTTGATGATGGAACAATACAACCGCGAGAAAGTATTCGTGTTCAACACTTATCAATTATACCGGCACGACCGTCTCCGGTTTTTAAAAGATTCACTCGAGGCCGCGATGCAACGCGGATTTATTTTAGGCGCAAAACTGGTGAGGGGCGCGTACATGGAAAAAGAACGGAAGCGCGCCGCCCAAATGAATTATCCTTCGCCCATCCAGCCCGATAAAGCAGCGTCCGACAGCGATTATAATCTCGCCGTTAAGTACTGCGTAGACAATATCAATAGTGTAAGCATGGTAGTGGCTTCTCACAATGAATACAGCAACCTGTACGCAACGGAATTATTGCAGGAAAAAAAATTGCCGCTTAATCATGCGCACGTGCATTTTTCGCAGTTGTATGGCATGAGCGATAATATCACTTTCAATTTGGCAAAGGCTGGTTGCAGTGTGAGCAAGTACCTTCCTTTTGGCCCTATCAGGGACGTAATTCCTTATTTGATGCGGCGTGCGCAGGAAAATAGCTCTGTTTCAGGGCAAACGGGAAGAGAACTGGCGCTGATAAAGAAAGAAATGAAACGGAGAGGGATATAGAATCGAACGCTTTTGAATAGCGCCGATAATGCTTTGGATATTTGAACTTCTTTAAAGAGATTTGTATTTCACGGACTGTTAGCTCAGTTGGTTCAGAGCATTACTTTGACAGAGTAGGGGTCGGCGGTTCGAGCCCGCCACAGTCCACATCACTCGGTGATTTCTTTTATCAATATCCTTATATCATGCGGGGCCACTTCATCTCCCCCGAAATAAGGATACAACTGGTAGCCATCGGCATGTTCATTTGTACAATTCCTCGGCATGCTTTCCGTTTTTCCGTTCAGTTCGAATAAGTAGCGGTTCCCTGATATAGTAATGCTCATCGCGGCTGGTTCATTCAGCGCAACGGTGCCTAGAAATTTTGACTGCCGCACGTTATTAATATAGTAATATGCGTGAATCTCTATTCCGTGGCCATTCCACCTCCAGCCGAAGCGGGCGCTGTTTTCATGATGGCCCGAATTGCAATCGCTGAACCCATACAGTTTATTGATGTCGTTCATGTTCGCTTCCTTCACAGTTTTATAGATGCAACTGCTATCGAACTGTGCCTTGAATTTTAATTTGTTCAGGTGAATGGAGCGGTTGTCGTTGTTTTCGGAGTAATGATTGCCTTTCTTAATGATATAAGCGGTATAACCATCCGGCACCAGTTGGCTTTGCGTGGTTGGGAGGTCGGCCGATTTACTACAGGCCGCAGCCAGGCTGGTTAGCAGTATCACACACAGAAATCTGTTCATCACAGGATTGGATATTGGTGAAGATTATACCCGCATTAACGGGCCCCGACTGCATTTTAGTATAACATTCCACTACATGAAAAGCCTTAGAACGGTGAATTGTGGAATTTCATGGATAAGATGCGCCCCGGAGCGGGGATGTTTTGACATAAGCAGCGGTTTAGCATCATATTTGGATTCAACATTTAAATAAACTATCCTTTATAAACCAGAAAATTCTTTACTATGAAATGGACACTCTTCCTCGCATGCGCACTAGCCTTTACAACGGCCTGCGAGAAATCGAACGACGCACCCGAAGACACCACCCTTACAGCAAGTACAGCATCAAATCCCACCGATAAAGCAGTGCTGGTAGGCAAATGGCGCCTGGTTGAATTTTTCCAGGACAGGGGCGACGGTACCGGCCAGTGGATGCCTGCAACGGATCCCGATGAAGTTACTTTTACAGCAGCGGGAGAAGTGATGTTCTCAGGTAATTCTCCATTTGCTTCAAAAGGATTCAGCCGCTATAGGATAATCGATGCAAACCGCGTTGAACTTTCAAGCGCCTCCGGCGACAATAAAGAAATATTTTATTTCGACCGGAAGAGCGATACAGAATTGATCTTTAACCCGCAGTGCCGCGAGAATTGTAGCAGAAGGTACCAGAAAGTGGGCTAACGATCACATTGGGAGATGTGAAATTGAGGTTTGAGGTTTGAAGGTTTTTGCAGACGTCGGTTGAAGGATATTGATCTCGAATCTCAATTTCTATATCCCGGATGGACTATCTTTCAGGTATTCCTGTTCAGGTAGTCTTTTTCTTTTTCCGTAAGGCTTCCCATTCCCCTGCGATGGATCTTTTCCAGTATACGGTCTATTTCCTGTTGCTTTTGTTTTTTATGGATGTTGTACCTGTCGTCGATAGTGTGGAAATGACGCTTTTTAAAATACCGGTTGTCCACCATCAGTGTGGCAGGCCTTCGCACAATGAAATAGATAAATATCACCGAAGGAATAAATATCAGCAGGATCGTGGTAAGATTGTAATCCAGCGATCGCGGAACCAATAATACGGCCGTGATCAATCCCACCAGTGCGCCGGCCAGGTGCGCTTCATGCCCGATGTTATCAGACCTTGAACGGATGCCATAAATGGAATACAACACAAATGCAATTCCGTACAGCCAGGCCGGAATGGACACCGGTATAAAGAAGAAGCCTACCCCCATGCCGGGGAATAATGCAATGGACGCGAAGATAATGCCGCACACCGCGCCCGATGCGCCTACCGCGGTATAATCCCCGTGGTTCTTGTGTACCAATAGGCTGAACAATCCCCCGCCCAGCAGGCTGGCAAAATAGATGAGCATGTATTTGACCGCGCCGATATAGCTTTCAAGCCCTTCGCTGAAAACATACAACGAAAACATGTTCAGGATAAGGTGCACCCAACCCACATGCAGGAAGCCAGACGTCACCAGCACTTTGTAATCTTTTTGCAGCAGCACTTTATCCACACCGAAGGCATAGCGCTGAAAAAAAGCATGGTCCTTGAATCCTTTATAGGAAACAAACACATTGATTATTATTATCAAAACACTAATGATCGCAAGGGTGTCCATGTGGGCAAATTAATTAATTAGCAAAATACTAATTAGTTAATTTGCGGCATGCAACAATACCTGCAACTGCTGCAGCATATCCTTGACAAAGGCGTATCCAAAACGGACCGCACCGGCACCGGAACCACCAGTTGTTTCGGTTACCAGATGCGGTTCGATCTACAGGAAGGATTTCCGCTGGTAACCACCAAAAAGCTTCACCTTAAGAGCATCGTCCACGAATTGCTTTGGTTCCTGAAAGGCGAGACCAATATCCGCTACCTGAAAGAACATGGCGTATCCATTTGGGATGAATGGGCCAATGAAGAAGGAGAGCTGGGGCCCGTATACGGCAAGCAATGGCGTAGTTGGGAAGGCGCCGATGGCAGAACGGTTGACCAGGTAAGCGATCTTATTAAGCAAATCCAATCCAATCCCGATAGCCGGCGGCTGATCATCAGCGCATGGAACGTGGCCGACCTGCCGAAAATGGCCTTGATGCCCTGCCACACCCTGTTTCAATTTTATGTGGCCGATGGAAAGCTAAGCTGCCAATTGTACCAGCGCAGCGCCGACGTGTTCTTAGGCGTGCCTTTCAACATTGCATCGTACGCGCTGCTGAACCTGATGGTGGCGCAGGTATGCGGCCTGCAACCCGGCGAATTCATCCACACCTTCGGGGATGTGCATTTATACAGCAATCACGTGGAGCAGGCAAGGCTGCAACTTACGCGTACCCCTTACCCGCTTCCCAGAATGAGGTTGAATCCCGCGGTAAAGAACATCTTCGATTTTAGTTTCGAAGACTTTACACTCGAAAATTATCAATTCCATCCGGCCATTAAAGCACCCGTGGCTGTTTAAACCATGCGTGCCCTTATCCTGCTGCTGCCCTCTAATATTTCATGACATTTACAAGGTATGGCTGAGCTACCACACCAGTTTGCCGACCCTTCCATTTCCTCCAGCGAGAAATACAGAGCTTCCTTCTTTGGCCCTTCGGCATACGTGAAATCCCTTGCGCGTAATGAGCTGCCAGTTCATGCCTCCATCACTTGAAACATCCACGCCTGTGGTGCCGCAGGTTATTAATCGCTTGTCGGTGATGTATTCCACGCATGACCGGTAACCATGCGGTGGCTTTTGCGGCGCCTTCCAGGTTTTGCCGCCATCGGAAGTAATAAAACAATTTTTATCTGCGATGCTGTCTTTTGAAAAATCGCCGCCCACTACTACAAAATGCAAACTGCCCCTGAGTTTTTTCCTGTCGCGCACTGCGATGGAGTTGGCGCCTGCGCTTTCAGTACCCTGCACAATTGGCAAATCGATGGGATTGCCCTTCCAGAAAAGGCGGGAGCGCTTGCCGCCGCTTACAAAACAGGCCTCGTCACGGTCCAGTGCGCGTATGTTGGTGCCGCTCGCTGCAAAGCAAGCCTCGCCGCTGTCGGCAGCGGGCAAGTTTTGATAAGCGATGTCGGTCCAGGTATTGCCTTCATCAAACGTACGGGTGATGAAAAATTTACCGTTGATGGGATCGCCCAATACAATGCCGCTTTGTTCGTTCCAGAATTCCATTGCATCGAGGAACATGCCGGGCGTTTTGTTTTCGTAAACAACCTTCCAGGTTTCACCACCATCGATGGTTTTTAAGATATTGCCCGGCTCTGCCACGGCAATTACAATAGCGGTTGTAGCGTCGAATGCTTCAATGTCGCGGAAGTCGCGCTTTTCAAATCCCTTTACGATCGACCATTTCCAGGTAATGCCGCCATCGAGGCTTCGGCCGATGGTGCCGTTGCTGCCACTTACCCAAACGATGCGGTCGTTTACCACGCTTAGCCCGCGGATGGAAGTTTTGGTCCCTTCCGTTAATATTTCAACGGTCTGAGCGTGCAACGCGCAGCAGAGCAAACAAAATAATCCGAGAGAATATATACGCCGCATGATTGGTTAAAGTTAAAAGTAAAAAGTGAAAACTTACCGCGGCATTTGCCCCAGACTGTGCAGGGTAGCAACCTTGCCAATCCATTTATGAAAGGAACGCGTGTGAGGAATAATCTTGTTACCGCCAGCTTCGAGCAGCACGAGGATAATATTAATTACACCCGTGGCATCAGGCTCTCCTTCAATTGCAGGTTTGGCAGGTTGCAACAATCCAACACGCCGCGCAAGGCAAAAAAGACCATTAACAACGACGATGCATTGCGGGGCCAGTAATGGTTACGAATAGCTGATCATGGTGCGTTTGGTGTTTCCATCGTCGTACAATTCCATGATGGCATAGGCGGGCCCGAATTCCTGGAACTTCCCATTCCACCAACTGCCGGAAACAGCGCCGTTGCAGTAATATTTTATACCGAGGTAATCCAATTCGTCCTGCAAATGAATGTGCCCGCTGATGCATACGCGTATGTTGGGATATTGGGCAAATAGTTTCTTTATCGTAAAGAAATCGGTATGCATCAGGTTGCGCTGGATCTTCAGATCACCATTTTCTTCTGTTTTATTAAAGAATAAACCCGCGGAAATAGAAAGAATGGGTATGTGAGAAACCATGCAGATAAAACTGCTTGCGGGAGTAGTTTTCAATTCCTGTTCCAGCCAGGCGTACTGGTCGGTATCGAGGTAAGCGATGTAGCCTCCGGCGGGATTGAGTTGTGTGCTGTCCAGCACAATGAACTTCCATTTGCCTTTGGTAAAGCTGTAATACCGTTTTGGCATGCCAAATTCCTCTACCACCCATTGCTTGCCATACAGTTTATCAGCCTTCATGTTTTCATTGTCCTTCGCGAACCATCCCCATACGTCGTGGTTGCCGATGGTGTGATAGATGGGCAGGCTGTTTTCTTTCGTTAGTATGGCCTTGAAAAGGTTGAATTGCGTTTGGGTCTTCGGTTTATCCGCCCCCAGCGCGTCCATAATAGCGTCTCCGCCATTGATAATGAAGTCGGGTTTTTGCTTCAGCATTTGCACATGGTTTAGTGCACTGGCCATGCCTTTCTCCGGTATTTCGCCCGGCTTGACATGAATATCGGTCAGGTGGGCAAAGCGGATAGGCTTGCCGCGAAAGGGTTCAGCTTTCAATTGAAGCGGGATGGCCGATGCGCCGGCAAGTGCGCCAACGGTTTGCAGGAAAGAACGGCGGAGCATAAAGTTTTTGTTTGTAGTTGAAGTTAACAACAAACCGCAAACTGTAAACCACAAACTATTTTTTTAATAATGCATTGTTCACGATCCGCTCTAATAGTTCTTCTTTCTGGTATTTACTAATGGGCACCTGGTATTGTTGTATGTGCAATATGTTTCCCTCTATGGAATTGATCTTGTCAATGGCCACCAGGTATGATTTATGCGGTTGGATGAACCGCTGCGGCGGCAGTTTTTCCTGCAAGGCCTTGAGGGTTGAATGCGTGATGATCTTTTTAGCAGTAGTATAAATGCCTACATAATTTTCTAAAGCTTCGATGAACAGTATCTCATCGAAGCGGACTTTCTCCAGCTTATTATCAGCCTTCACGAATAAATGATCCGGTTCAGCCCCGCTGCCTGCCTGCGCTGCAATGTTCATTTTAAAATATTCATAGGCCTTGTTGGCTGCTTTTACAAAACGCTCGAACGAAATCGGTTTTAGCAAATAATCCAGCACTTCCAGCTCAAAACCCTGGATGGCGTACTTATCATAGGCGGTGGTAAAGATCACTTTCGGCGGGTTTGAAAGGTTTTTCATGAAGTCGATGCCCGTCATGTACGGCATTTCAATATCGAGGAATAAGAGGTCCGTGGGCTGTTGCTTCAGCGCGGAGTTGAGCTCCAGCGCATTTTCGCAAACCGCTACCAATTCAAGGAAGTCTATTTTTTCGATGTAACCCTGCAATCCTTTACGGGCTATGGGCTCATCGTCGGTAACAATGCAACGGATTTTCACAACCTGAGTTTTAAGCTGGCTATATACATATTATTATCGGTCTTTCCCGTTTTTAGTTCATGCCTGCCGGGGTACAGCAATTCCAGTCTTCTTTCCAGGTTTTGCAGGCCGATGCCGGCCGCACGGCCGGGAATGGCAAGACCGGGAATGGAATTTTTTACTTCGAACAATATTTCCCTTTCATTTCCGGTAGCGGTTATGCCAATGTATTCGCCGCCGGCGTATTTGAATGCGTTCTCCACCAAAGGCAAAAATAGCAGCGGATATACCTGCTGGCCGTTCAACGAAGGGCTGATGTTCATTTCCAGCCGCAGCTTCTCGGGGCTTCGTACCTGTTGCAGCGCAACAAAGTTCTGCAAGTGTTCCATCTCCTGGCTTACGGCAACAGTTTGCTGCTGGTCGTACAACTGGTAGCGCAGCAGGTCCGAGAACTTTTCCACGCTTTTTTTTGCCGCTGCCACGTCTTCATCCATCTGGAAATAAATAGTGTTAAGGGCATTGAACAAAAAATGCGGATGGTATTGCGCTTTCAAAAATTTCAGTTCGGTATCCAATTGATCGTTGCGCAGTTTTTCCATTTGTACTTGTTGTTCATAAAACGCCTTTACCGAAGCATTGCCACGTAACACTGCATAGTACAACAGCAGGTACAATAATGGAATAAGGTTGATGTTTACGACATCGTATAACTGCAAGCCATCATCGGTAAGGGCCGCCACGGGAATCACGGTAAGGTTCAGTACCAGCAGGCAAAAAAAGCACACGGTGGCAAACTCCTTCAATATCATGCGTGCTGTGGGTTTAGCGGGTTGCTGCAGGCTGAACTTTTTTACGAAATAATGAATGATGAATACAAAGAAATAGCTCACGATGATGCAGGAGGCGACTTCAATGGCATTGATGCTCCAGTGGCGTTTCCAGAATTGCGTGCCTGAAATGATATCGTTTACGAGCCGCAGGCTGGTATATATCAGCAACCCGAACAACGGTGGAAAGATATAGCGGAAGAATATGCTCATCTGTTTTTCAAGTTACGCCATTTCTGGTTGGATGTTCGTCCGCGAAGGCTCCTGGGGAGAAGTTGCATGCTGGGCATTGGTGATTGCTGATTGGGTATGTTTGACCTGCGGGTCTTGCTTTGGTTTCATTCCAAACAGGAAGCGCGTGATATTATAAGGTTGTATTAGCAGGTGGCAAATGGCAACAGACGCAAACAACGATACAAATGCCAGGAACAGGTATTTCACAAATACAACATCATTGGCCCGCACCACGTAGTAAGCAAGTATTACGATCACGGTTTGGTGAACGATGTAGAAAGGATATACTGCCTGGGTGGCGTAGTTGGAAAAAGCCGTTTTCCTGTTCAGGTATTTTTTGCCATACCCGGTGATCGCGAATATCCAGGTCCAGGCCATGGCGGGGATCATAGCAAGATATCCATACGTCCAGGGATTGTTCTGCCAGGTACCGGGATGTATATCCCAGGGCTCCAGGTTGTTCCAACGCATGTAGTTCATGCCGGCGAACAACAGCAATCCAAGCAGCAAGGAACTGCGGCGGTTTCTTTCCAGGCTTTCCATGAGCGCGGTATTTGATATGCAAATAAAACCCATCAGCAGAAAAAAGAACCAGTAAGGGAGATAAGTATAATCATGGATAAGATCATCTGTACGCGGGAATTGAAGTACCAGTGATGCATATACGATAATGCTTGGTATCATCAATAGGTAAATGCGTCTTCCTTTTGCGAGCCAGCTCAGTCTTTGTATAAAATTTTTTGCTTTGGCCGATGCCATCCATGCAAACAATGGTGCGGCTACCAGGTCGTACACAAAAAGATATGCGATGAACCAGAGATGGTGCCAGCTGGTATTGCCTTCGGGGTAGGGCTTGCCCTGGAAAATGCTGGGATAAAATTCGAAGTAAGAGCCGGTAAAGCCTTGCGTGAGCCTTTCCATGTACACTTGCGGCGGAACAATTACCAGCATACCAAATAGCAGCGGTATGAACAGCCTGCGGAACCGCAATCCTATAAAAGAAAGGGCCGATCTTTTCTGCATCATGTAAAAGCTTACCACGCCTGAAATAAAGAACAGCAGCGGCATCCTGAAGCGGCTTAACCAGTAATTGAACTCCAGCAGCACATTGCTGGTTTCCTTGTTCCTGATATGCCAGTCTTCTTCCGCCGCAAAAGGCATGGCAGCATGAAAGAACAGTACGCCGAGGATTGCGAGGATGCGAAGCCAATCGATATAAGCGTGCCGCGATGTTGGTTGCATTTGAATTTTTTTTCAAACATATCGCGGGCGGTGGCCTGAGGGAAATTTGTTTGACGTATGTCCACTTAGAGGCGATGAGTGGACGATGCGCAGCCGTACTTCACGCTGCTAAGAGTGCTTTGGACACATTTGGAGTTTAACCCTTATTTTTGCCCCTCAAAATTGAAAAACTGAATGGCAAGACAGATAGCTTTCCGCGAGGCCCTTCGCGAAGCCATGAACGAGGAAATGCGCAGGGATGAGCGGGTGTTCCTGATGGGAGAGGAAGTGGCGGAATACAATGGGGCATACAAAGTAAGCCAGGGCATGCTGGACGAATTCGGGCCCAAAAGAGTGATCGATACCCCCATTTCAGAGCTGGGTTTTACTGCCATTGGTGTGGGCGCAGCACAAAACGGCCTACGTCCCATCGTAGAGTTCATGACCTGGAACTTTGCGGTGCTGGCCCTGGACCAGATACTGAATACCGCTTCTAAGATGCTGGCCATGAGCGGCGGCCAGATCAGCTGCCCCATCGTTTTCCGCGGGCCCAACGGCTCGGCGGGACAATTGGGCGCACAGCACTCCACAGCATTTGAAAGCTATTATGCAAATATTCCTGGTGTCAAAGTAATATCGGTCTCAAATCCCTACGATGCCAAGGGGTTGCTGAAAGCAGCCATCCGCGATGAAGACCCCGTTATATTCATGGAAAGTGAAGTGATGTATGGCGAGAAAGGGGAGGTTCCCCAGGAAGAATACATCATACCCATCGGCAAGGCCGACGTTAAGAAACAAGGCAGCGATGTAACCATCGTATCGTGGAATAAGATGATGAAGGTAGCGCTTGGCGCGGCCACGGAATTGGAGAAAGAAGGTGTGAACGCCGAAGTGATAGACCTGCGTACGATACGCCCGCTTGACTGGATGACAATTTTAGAATCGGTGAAAAAAACCAACCGGCTGCTGATAATAGAAGAGCAATGGCCCATGTGCTCAGTATCATCGGAGATTGCATACCGCATACAAAAGGAAGGGTTCGATTACCTCGACGCTCCTGTGCGCCGCATTACAGCTGCGGACGCGCCCTTGCACTATGCCCCTAACCTGGTGGCAGGCGCCTTGCCCGATGTGAACAGGACTGTAAAACTTGCAAAGGAATTAATGTACCTGGAGAAATAGTTCAATGCACACTGTAACTCAAAAAAATAAGCCCCGGTTTACGGGGCTTTATTTTTAAAGCACATTTTTCCTATAAGAAACGAATGGCTGTGTTCAGCAACTGCACGAATACATATACACAAGTCATCAGGAACACGCCTAAGAACGCCAGCTTCGCCATGATCTTTCCGGGTACTTTAGGAGTAATCAAAAGTTCTGCTTTCATAAGGACTCATTTATTGGATTAATAGATTTTCAAAGGATTAATGCCTCTAAATTAGCAATCAGGCTGCGCATTGTCAATGTTTTAAACCTCCTGTATTGGTGCGATAAGGGTTTACCTGTAGTGCCTACCAGCGCCGCAACTGGCCCGGCTGAAACGTCCATTCCGGCGTTATGACGGCTTGGTTATCAACTACTTTATACCAGGGTGAGGCACCTGGTTCCATAGGATTTTTCAGAATATGGATGTCCTGGGCCGGCATATAGCTTTGGGCCAGCAGGTAAATTTTTTCTCCCTTGCGGTTCGCGGCCACGTCCATTACTATTACTGCGTGGCCGGGAAAGCCTCCTTTGATCAATACATCGCCGGCTTCCAATTGGTTCAACCGCCTTACCGGTGTCAATTGTTTTTCCAGTGATGCGGTGCCGCACCAGCCAAACACGCGGCGCAGGTAGCTATCGAAGGCAGCACGGTTGTTTCCGCCGGTGTAACAATATGCCCTGGATGCATTGTCTTTAAAAACGATCGCGTCCCATTGTTGGAAAGCAAAAAGATATTCCGCACGGAGGCGCATAACCGCATCTGCGCATTGCTGCAGGTCCTGGTTGCCCACGCTGATGTCCAGCACGGCATACTGAGCATTCTGGTTTCGTTTAGGCGAACCGTTATATAAATACACTACATTGCTTTTTTTGAGGGGCACCTGGCGAAGCCAGGTTGTAAATGAGCCGGCCGGTGCGGCCATTCTTTCGTAACCGGGCGGCAGGGAAATTGCTTCAACAGTAACGGGCAGGGAAGGAACAATAGCGGGTTCGGGTTTGTGCCGGAGATGATAACCTCCGGGCGCCTCGCAGCTTAAAACTGGCAAAATTATTGCCGCAGCCAAGAGCAAATTCATTATTCCGTATTTTTGAAACCCTGATTCAAATGGAGTTTCTTTCCATATTCCAGTTTGTTATTAATCATTAAAAGTTCCTTTCATACTATTAGCATGCAAAGGAATGAGGAGCCATTATGTCGAACATCCTGATCATAGACGATGAAAAAGCAATCAGAAAGACATTGAGCGAGATCCTTTCGTACGAAGGGTATAAAATAGACGAGGCGGGAGATGGAGAAGAAGGCCTTAAAAAATTGAAGGAAAAAGAATTTGATGTGGTATTGTGCGACATCAAAATGCCCAAGGTAGATGGCCTCGAATTCCTTGAAAAATCAAAAGAGATCAATGCCGATACCCCCATAATTATGATCTCCGGGCATGGCACTATCGAGACCGCGGTGGAAGCGGTAAAGAAAGGGGCCTACGATTATATCAGTAAACCGCCAGACCTTAACCGCCTGCTCATTACCATCCGTAACGCCATGGACAAGAACCAATTGGTGGCGGAGACCAAGGTGTTGAAAAGAAGGGTGAGCAAAGTGCAGGAGATGATCGGCGAGTCTGAGCCCATACGCCGCATCAAGGATACCATCGACAAGGTTGCCGGTACCGAAGCGCGCATACTCATTACCGGTGAAAACGGCGTGGGTAAGGAACTGGTGGCCCGTTGGGTGCATGAAAAAAGCGCCAGGGCCGATGGACCGCTGATAGAAGTAAACTGCGCGGCCATTCCCACCGAGCTGATAGAAAGTGAATTGTTTGGCCACGAAAAGGGATCATTTACTTCGGCCATCAAGCAACGCATCGGCAAGTTTGAGCAGGCCAATGGCGGCACACTGTTCCTGGACGAAATAGGCGATATGAGCGCCAATGCCCAGTCGAAAGTGTTGCGCGCGCTGCAGGAAGGCAAGATCACCCGCGTGGGAGGTGATAAGGATATCAGCGTAGACGTGCGGGTAATTGCGGCTACCAACAAGGATCTATTGAAGGAAGTGGATGAAAAGAACTTCCGCCTCGACCTATACCACCGGCTTAGCGTTATCATCATACATGTGCCTTCGTTAAATGAAAGGAAGGATGATATACCGTTGCTGGTAGATACTTTTTTGGCGGATGTGTGCGCTGATTATGGCATCGCTAAAAAAGCGATAGACAAGGAAGCCATCGAAGCATTGAAGCAGCACAACTGGACGGGCAACATCCGCGAGCTGCGTAACGTAGTGGAGCGGCTCATCATCCTTTCCGGCAAGGCCATTACAAAAAATGATGTGGAGACGTACGTGTTGCCGAAGCAATGATCAAGTCGCAAGAAAAATAAGGATGATCATTTACTTTTTGCGAGGTTGCGCTTGATCCAATCCACCGCTTTCTTTACATAGTATTCATCGTCTTTCTCAAGGGCCTTCACCAGTTTTTTGATATCGGCATGGGCCGATGGTTCCCGCGTGTACCATTCTACCATAACCAGAGAAAGCCTTCTCTTCCAGAAATTGGGCGAACGCTTGTATTGGTTGGCAAGCTTGAATATTGCTTCGCGATGTGTTTTGACGATGGAACGCAGTCCCTGCATACCTACCGCATCACATACTGCCCAGTTATCGATGCCGCCTGAAAATTGTTGTACCAGTTTCAATAAGCGGTCGGGGTCTTTGCGGCCTATCTTTTCCAGTATTTTAATGGCTATGATTTTTTCTTCCAGCGCGCCGGCCTTCCATAAAGCTTCCGCCAGCCCGAACCCATGGTCCTTATAGGTTTTGGCCAGGGCATTCAATTCCGGTGTTTTAACGCCGTATATTTTTTGTGAGCCGGGTACCATTGTACTGAAAAAATCCTTTGCATCTGGGTTTCCTTTGGCGCGCAGTTGTTGCTGTATTTCCTTGAGCGCGGTATTCATATCAGATATTATAATATACTGGCCCGAATATCGTATTTTTTGCAAAGCATTGCGGTTCTTTGTTTCAGCGCCACCTGGTACTGCCGCGGCGGGTAGGGAAAACCGTTATACAATTCATCGTAGTAAGGTATCAGGTCTATGTTGTAACGTTCCAGGAATTTATAAAACAGGGTCTTGCTGCTGGCTGGTTCATCGCCAAACAAGGTGAGGCTGCCTGCCAGAACATAATCAGCTCCGTATTCTTTGGCCGCAGCAATGAGTTTTTCCAATTCCTGCGTTGTATCGCTGATGAAGGGCAGGAGCGGAATGGCATTTACTCCCACCAGAAAACCTTGTTGTTTTAATTGCTTCACGAGTTGCAACCGCTCCAATGGCGGAACGGCATTTGGTTCCAATGTGCGGGCAATTTGTTCATCCATGCCCGAAATGGAAACCGACAGGATAAGACCTCGCCCCAGGCTGGTAGCAAGATCAGGCGGAAGAATGGCTTGTTCATCAATTGCTTTCAACAATTCGATGTCCCTTGTTATAAGTGTACGTTTGGTGCTGACAAAAACAGGGAATTGGTATTGCAGCAATAACCTTAGAAAGCTTTCTGTTAATCGATGCGTGGATTCCTGCGGAAGGTATGCATCGGTTGCAGAACCGAGCGCCACGAATCCGTGCTGCCCTTTGGATGCGCGGTTCTTCAATTGCTTTGCCAACACTTCGGGAGCGTTGCTTTTAAATGCGAGCGCTTCAGCCATGTTCTCGCCGTATTTGCTGCCGCGGATGTAACAATACTGGCAATTGCAACTGCAACCCTCGTATGGGTTAACGGTGTAGTCGACCAGGAACCAGGAATCCCTTTGCTTTAGCTTGTTGAGGACCGAGCGGATAGTTACGGAGCGCATGGCTACTGCTTCTGTTGACCGAAGAGCCAGGCCAGCAGCTCGGGTTCGGCAAAGGCGTTGGTCCAGCTATCGTGCCCAACGGCTGGGTATTCCGAATAGCGGACATCGGCGCCGGCTTGTTTCAATGCGGCGGTCATTTTGCGTGAATCGTTCACATCCACCACGGGATCTTTTGCACCGTGGAATATCCAGATTGGAAAATCCTTGCCATAGATCGCTGCCGTACTTTCAGCGCCACCGCCGCAGATGGGAAAGGCAGCCGCAAAAAAACCCGGCTTGCGCCATAGCAATTCAAATGTGCCCATGCCACCCATGGAGAGGCCGCCGATATATATTCGTTTATTGTTCACCGTTTTAAGGCGGGCCAGCGAATCCATCAATTGGGTTACCATGAGCAGGGAAGACCGCGGCTCGCCGGCTGAAGCGTATTCAAATTGATTGGGTATGCTGTCTGTGCGCGGTTTGAGGAGCTTGATATTAGCCCAGAAATCGGTGATGGGACATTGAGGAAACACCACGATGGCGGGATAGCGCATCCTGTTGGCCGAGTCTGCAAAGAGTTTTGCGCCATGCACCAGTTGCAATGCGTTATTGTTGCCTCTTTCGCCCGCCCCATGCAGGAACAGCACTAGTGGGTATTGTTTTTTTGCATCGTAGTTCAGCGGGTACAGGATGCGGAACGGAAGGGTATCCTTTCCTTTTATAAATAAATGTTTGGCATATGCGGCGGTGTCTTGCGCAAAGGATGAGGCCGCAATTAACAGCAGCAAAAAGAAAAGGAGTCGCTTCATAGTCATTAAGCCATTAGGTAGTAAGCAAATTAGTTATTTCTAATCAAACTCAATGACTCAATGACTTAATGACCCAATGACTTAATGACTCCTATTATGTTTTCAATTATTAGCTTTCGTCGCCCAGGATCACGATCAGCGCGTACACTACGCCTGGCAACCAGAAGAGCAGCGTGAGCAGCAAGCTGATCCAGAACTTTGTATTTACTTCGCCCTGGTGCAGGTAAACGGCCAATGGCGGCAGCAGGATGGCAAGTATCACCAGCAGCACCGTGTTATCAGACGGGGCTTTGCCTGCTCTTGTGTCCTTTTTAAATTGCTTGATTGTTTTTTTGGCCTCCTTCACGCGGGACTTGCGTTCCTTGCGCGAAAGGCTTTTGAATTCTTCCAAAGCAGCCTTAACGGCAGCGGGGCTCGGTTCGGTAGCAGGAGCGGTTGAAGCCGGCACCGTCATGCCAATGGAAGCAACAGGAGTGGAGAGGAAGCTAACAGTAAAAAGTACAATCAACAAGCGCGTAAAAAACTGTTTCATGCGTTTAGTTTTGTGTAATGAAGGAATGGGAAATGCAAAATTACATGCAATTGGAGTGCCATGGTTATTATTTTGTTGCTGCTTTTTGTTGAGCGGTCAACGTTTCATTGTGTCCAATCATTGATGCTCTCCAACGCATCCTTGCGGGAGCGGCCCCAATATTTAGGTTTGATTTTTTTTATGCTGGCTTCATCGGGAATAGCAAGTTTTTTACCGGCATCAAGATAAGTATTCAGAACGGCAAAGAATTTTTTCAACTGTGTTTTCATCTCCAGCTTACAAAATGCTCCATGGCGTTTCAGGTCTGCATCGGTCCAGTCGTCTTGCGGCAGTGTGAATGTGTCCTTGTATTTCACATCCCAATACCGCATATAGGATGTATAAGATCTTGACTGGTTCTCGAAGCCTGCAGGCGGCTGCTGCTTCAAGCCTTTTCTGATCTGTGTGTATTGAATGCTGTCTATGTCCATAGCCCAATACAAGCGGCTGGGATTAGGATTATCGTGAGCTGTACAAAGAAATATTTGTTCAGGTGTAATTACGAGGTTGTAGTATCCATCCACACAACCCGTTACCCAGGTAAGCTCGATAGGATTTTTATTTTGTTTCGCTTTTTGCATCGTTTTATCCTGGTAAACAATTACGCGAACTGAATCGGCAAGCGCGGAAGCAGGGATATAAAAGTAATCGCCCCTGTCGATGGTTTCCGCTATGATCCATTTGCTTGGTTGTGCGGCAGCGCTCAAAGCGCCAATGGCCAATAGCGTTGTAAGAAATGCACGACACATCGTTCCTGCAATGCGGGTCCTGTTCATAGAGCTTTAATTTGCCTTCGATGGAAAAGCCTGGTTATAACGCGATGGAAGAACCCATACCCGCCGGTCTTTTGGCAGGTTTAAATTCATATAGGCCTGTTGGTAGGTCGATAACTTTTCTTCACAGCCCACGTGCTGCAGGGCAATGGCGGTGGGTTGCAGTATGTCTAAGCTTAATTGTATTCCTTTTCCTATCACGCTATCATAAGCGCATTTGGTAAACATGCCTCTTGCTGCGGGAATAAAGGCAAGATCGATTTGTTTGGTTTTGCCGCGGATGGCCTTCAGCTCATCGGTAAATAGTTGTAATATCTGCTCGGCCCATAATGCATGATCTCCGGCGTGATAAATAGATAAGCCATCAATTTCCAGCAGGAAACCAACGCCCTCGTCGGTGGATGTATGTGTGTAAACGTTATACGCAGGTTGAATGAGGCTGTCGCCCGGAAGCAGGGTGTGGATGGAAGTTCCTGTTGCCGCCTGGTAATTCCAGCCAAGGATATATGTTATTCCGGGAACATCGTTGTGCAGTTGTAATACGGCCGGGTCAAAATGGTCCTGGTGGTCGTGCGTGACCATTACCAGTATCTTCTTGTTGCGCGCAGCGGCCTGCTGCAGCATCTGTTTTACACGATCAAATGTGCTGCCGGACGCCTGGTGCGGGATAAAATCGATCAGTATGGCATGCTTGCTGGTTTCTATCATCCATCCGCTATTATAAAAATAGTGGAGTGCGGGCAAGGGTTTTGATGGACGCCCACTAATCCATAAGCTGGTTATCAGCAAGAGTAACTTCATATTGATCCGGTTGAATGGTTTGGGCATATCATAGCATTAAAAGGTCAATTGGGAACGCGGCCGCCTTTCAATTACAAAATGGTATATGCCAAGGCCCATGGTAATTATATCTTCCTTCGTATACAATATATCATTAAATATAAACGGTCCTGTGTCGTTTGCCTGCAGGTCGCGGAATAAGTCGACGAATTTCCGCCTTTCTACCGACTCAACCAGAATAATGAACCTGCCATATTCCAGTACGTCATACAGCTTTTTCCCAAATATTCGCGATTGTATTTCTACCATTCTTTCAAAGGCAATGTTCCATGTGCCGCTATCAAGGGTCGTAAGCGTAGTGCAATCACGCCGAAGCAGCTTGTATTTTCCATCGGGGTGTAATTCCATCCGGTGCCGCGTAAAACTTCCAAATCTTATTTCGGGATGCGGAGATAATAGGCTGGTATCGAGTGATGTTATCAGTCTTACGCCCGGCAAGGTCTTATATGCTTCTATAGAGGTAAATGCTTGTGGAGATTGTCCCGGGGCAGTTAAACAAGAAGCCAGGAGCAATATCGTAAAGGTTTTGCTAAGCAATCAGCCGATTTTTGACAGTAATGTAAACAGAAAACTTTAAGCGAAAACCTTACGAAATGTGAATTTGCCCTGCGGTATATTTGACCGCATAAACCAATTAAACATGCACCGCCGCGCATTCCTGACCACCGCAACCCTCACAACACCCGCTATATTTGCATCCACAATGCAAAGCAACATGCCCGAAAAGAACATCTTCGTTCACCATGTATATTTCTGGTTAAAGAACCCCGACAGCAAAACCGACAAGGACAAACTCGTGCAAGGCCTGCAAAGGCTCTCCAAAGTAAAGACCATCAAAACATTTCACATCGGGCAGCCCGCTGCCACCGATCGCGAAGTGATCGACCGCTCCTATTCCATCTCCTGGCTGGTGATCTTTAACAACAAAGCCGACCAGGACAGTTATCAAACCGATCCCATACACCTGAAGTTCGTAGAAGAGTGCGCAAACCTTTGGAACAAAGTGGTTGTATACGACTCGGAAGACGTAGCGTAAATCCCTTAACTTCGCGCCCTATGACACAGGAACAACTAAAGGATATGAGGTCCCGCATTCAGGGACTGGGGAGGTATCTTTGACGTGGCCAACCGCCGCGACAAGATCATCCGTGACAAGCAACTAACCCTGTCACCCGGTTTTTGGGACGATAACGAACGCGCCACCCAGATACTGAAAGACATCAAGCTCAACGAATACTGGGTAAAATTGTACGAGCAGGTGGAAACCGCCGTTGAAGACTTTGCCGTGCTCTTCGATTTCTGGAAAGCAGGCGAAGGAGAAGAACAGGACGTGAAACAAGCGTACACTTCAGCATTACAACAAATAGACGAAGCCGAATTTAAAAGCACGCTCAACGAACCAGAGGACGAGCTGCCTGCGGTATTACAGATAAACTCTGGCGCAGGTGGCACCGAAAGCCAGGACTGGGCCGAAATGCTCATGCGCATGTACCGCATGTACGGCGAAAAGCAAGGCTGGAAAGTAACGGAACTCGACCTGCAGGAGGGCGAGGGCGCAGGCATTAAATCGGCCACGCTTCAATTTGAAGGCTCATTTGCCTATGGCTTTCTCAAAGCCGAAAGCGGCGTGCACCGCCTCGTACGCATATCACCGTTCGACTCCAATGCAAGGCGCCATACTTCTTTCGCTTCAGTATTTGTTTACCCGTTGGTCGACGATACCATTGAAGTAGAAGTAAACCCGGCCGACCTGGAATGGGAGTTCTATCGAAGCGGCGGCAAGGGCGGACAAAACGTGAACAAGGTAGAAACAGCGGTAAGGCTCAAGCACATTCCCAGCGGCATCATCGTAGAATGCCAGCAGGCGCGCACGCAGGGAGAAAACCGCGAAAAAGCATTGAAGATGCTGAAGAGCCGCCTGTACGAAGAAGAATTGCGACGCCGCGAAGAAATGAAGAACGCGGCCAATGCCAATAAGAAAAAAATAGAATGGGGCTCACAGATACGCTCATACGTTTTCCATCCATACAAAATGATCAAGGACCACCGCACCGATTATGAAGTGGGCAACGTACAGCCGGTGATGGATGGCGAACTGGATGGATTCATCAAGGCGTACCTGATGCAGTCGAAAGAGAACTAAACAATTTAAAATCGTAAATCATTACTATGAATCTCGGCTATTTCAATTACCCCCTTCCCAAAAACGAACCCGTATTCAACTATGCGCCCGGATCGCCGGAACGCGAAACACTCGTAAAAACATTAAAGGAATTGAAATCGCAGCAGATGGATATTCCCATGTATATCGGATCGGAAGAAGTAAGGTCGGGCAGGAAAACGCCCATTCATCCACCCCACGAACTGGCGCATACCCTCGGGCATTTTCATGCGGGCGATGAATCGCACGTGCACCAGGCCATCAATGCCGCCATGGCTGCGAGAGAATCATGGGGAAACATGAGCTGGGAAAACCGGGCGAACATCTTTCTCAAAGCGGCCGACTTCATCTCAGGCAAATACAGGCCGTATATGAACGGCACTACCATGCTCGGACAAAGCAAGAGCGTATTCCAGGCCGAAATAGACAGCGCCTGCGAGCTCATTGACTTCCTGCGGTTCAATGTTCATTTTCTAAGTGAAATATACCGGCAACAACCCATCAGCAGTCCGGGTATGCACAACCGCATGGAGTATCGTGCGCTCGAAGGATTCGTATTGGCGGTAACGCCGTTCAATTTCACTGCCATCGGCGGCAACCTGCCCACATCGGCGGCCATGTGCGGTAACGTAGTAGTGTGGAAGGCAGCCAACACGCAGATATATTCCGCGCAAATGTTCATGCGCATTTTAAGAGAAGCGGGCCTGCCCGATGGCGTCATCAACCTTATTTATGTAGATGGCCCCACCATTGGTAAAGTATGTTTTGCACACCGGGATTTTGGCGGCGTTCATTTCACCGGGTCAACGGGTGTGTTCAACAACATGTGGAAGACCATTGGCGAGAACGTGGGCAATTATAAATCTTACCCGCGCATAGTAGGCGAGACCGGTGGAAAAGATTTTGTGATAGCGCACAAGAGCGCCGATCCCGATGTAGTGGTAATGGCATTGGCAAGAGGCGCATTCGAGTTCCAGGGACAAAAATGTTCTGCTGCGTCCCGCGCTTACATTCCATCCAATATGGCGGATGAGGTCAGGAAAAAGCTCGTGGACACACTTAAGAGCATGAAGATGGGCAGCGTGGAGGACTTTGGCAATTTCATCAACGCGGTGATAGATGAAAAGAGCTTCGATAAAATAAAAAGCTATATCGACAATGCGCAAAACGATCCTTCCGTGAAGATCATCGTGGGAGGCAAGTGCGATAAATCAAAAGGATATTTTATAGAACCTACCGTTATAGAAGCGCAGGATGGCAGGTACATCACCATGTGCGAAGAAATATTCGGCCCTGTGTTGACATTACACGTATATGATGCCGAGCGTTTTGAAGAAGCATTGAAACTGGTGGATTCTACTTCTCCGTATGCATTGACAGGGGCAGTGATATCGAGAGACAGGGAGGCCATTGAACTTGCCACCAATATGCTGAGGAATGCAGCGGGTAATTTTTATATCAACGACAAACCTACAGGAGCTGTGGTTGGACAACAACCATTCGGCGGGGCCAGGGCTTCGGGCACCAATGATAAAGCAGGTTCGATACTGAATTTATACCGCTGGCTAAGCGCTAGAACCATCAAGGAAACATTTCAACCTCCGACCGATTATCGTTATCCATTTATGGCGCAATAATAAATTTGTTATTCGTTCGTTATTAAAAATCGCATGTCACATAAACATGTGGTTTTTTTTATTTGCACGCATACACAATAAAAAAAATGCGTGTGCCTATTTAGTTTATATGCAAAGTTGTATATGTTTGCAACTTCTAAAACACAACCCTAACACAAACATTTGAAACCATGAAAAAAGTGTTACTTGCTGCTTCTTTGTTAGTTGCAGCTACTGCCCTTAAAGCTCAGGACAACGGCGTTCAAAACGCTGTTAAACTGAATCCTCTGTCTCTTGCTTTCGCTACAGGTAACGTAGCTTACGAAAGAGCTATCAGCGCAAACTCTTCAATTCAGCTCGGTATTTTCTATACCGGTGTTGGCATCAGCGATCTGAAATATTCCGGCCTTGGTATTACGCCTGAATACCGTATCTATTTCGCTGGTAACAGAACTGCATTGAACGGTGTTTACGTTGGCCCCTTCGTTCGCTACCAGAACTTCACCGTGAAGTTCAAGAACACTGATCCCGAAGTAAAAGCTTCTTACAGCTCCTTCGGTGGTGGTGCCCTGATAGGTTGGGAAAAAACATGGGAAAGCGGTTTCGTGCTGGACCTGTTTGCAGGACCTTCTTATAACAAGGGTAAGCTGACAGACAAGAGCGATCCCAATGCTGAATTCGATCTTATCGGAAGCATTGATGGTTTCGGTATCAGAACCGGTATCACTCTCGGTTTTGCTTTCTAAGAGCAGCGCACCAGATCTCATTAACGTAAGTCCGCCAACAGGCGGACTTATTTTTTAAATAACTGGCGGGTTTTTGTAGATAAATGGCCCCTACCGCACATCGTAACCTGCCTAAATGGGACATGGCATTGGAATTGGTATAAAGAATTGTGCTTACAATTTTTCACCAAATTATTGATGACCATGAAAAAAATTTGTTTATCTCTGGGCCTGTGTGCGATGATGACGGTTGCAATGGCGCAAAACACGGGTTCAACCACAAGATCAATGTTTTACTTCGGGGGCGGCCCCACATTTTCCAAGTTCACCGGTGATGGTACCGATGATGCATCATTGCTGGTAGGCGCCCAGGTTGCACTGGGTATGGTGTGGCGTTTAGGCAACAATTTTTCCTTGTCGCCCGAGCTCAACGCCAGCATGCAGGGAACCAAAGGCGATGTTCCCGTAGACTACACCTATCGATTGTGGTACCTTAACCTGCCTGTGCAGGTGCGGTACGACTTTGGGCAATCAGGCGTATATGCTGAAACAGGACCGCAGATCGGGCTGTTGCTGGACGCAAAAAGAGTGATCAACGATGCAAAAACAGATGTATCGAAGGCTTACAGGAACATAAACGTGGGCTGGAATGTTGGATTGGGTTATAAAATCACTCCCAACCTGGCCGTGAATGCGCGGGTAACTCCGGGCCTGACCGATATTGCAGAGACCAGCACTTCGGACGTAAGGCAGTTTACCAGTGCTTTGCGATTGCTCTTCGGATTTTAAATGAATTGCGCGGAGAACCATTATAGCTGAACAGTGTTACGGGTCATGTCTTAAAGACTCCTTCGGAGCTCATGCGTTACGGTTGTATACTACCGTAACGCATGATTCTTCAAGCGAGTTCTTAGGGCATAACCCGTAACTTTTTGTAGGGTTGGTCAGTTACCGGATGTTTTCCATGTATTTGTAACAAGATCCCGTGTTCAGCAACAGGATCTTTTCGTCTTTCCTGATAATTTTTTGTTCGGTTAATTGCAGCAAGGCCTTCCAGATGGCGCCCCCTTCTGGTGCAACCAATAATCCTTCATGCCTGGCCATTTCATGCACGCCTTGTACAATCGCTTCTTCTGAAACCGTTGCGGGCAATCCTCCTGATTTATGCAGCACGTCCTGGATCATGTTCATCGCAAACGGCTCGGGCACGGCCAGTCCATTGGCCAAAGATGGTTTTGCCTTATATCCTTTTGCATTGGGTATGTTGCCGCTCCATACTTCCCACACCGGCTTGCAATGCTCGGCTTGCACGGCTATCATGCGCGGCAGCCTGCTTTTAATCCATTTCAATTGTATCATCTCAGTAAACGCTTTCCAGATACCGATAAGCCCGGTTCCACCACCGGTGGGATATAGTATCACATCGGGCAGTTGCCAGTTGAGTTGCTCCGCGATCTCATATCCCATTGTTTTTTTGCCTTCCAGCCTGTACGGCTCTTTCAGCGTGGACATGTCGAAATAGTCCTTGTCTTTTTTCAATCTCGCAACTTCTTTTGCGCAGTCGTTTATCAATCCGTCCACCAGTATCAACTCTGCGCCGAACAGCCTGCACTCTTCTTTAAATGCATCGGGCGTGTGCCTCGGCATTACCACGATGGCATGCATGCCCGCGGCGGCACAATAGGCGCTCATGGCGCCTCCCGCATTGCCGGCAGTAGGAATGATGCACGTGGTGGCACCGAACTCCTTTGCCTTGGATACGGCCATGCTTAGCCCCCTCGCCTTGAATGAGCCTGTTGGGTTCAATCCTTCGTCTTTCAGCAACAGGTTGGGCATGCCATATTTTTCTCCCAGCTTCTTTAAATGTAATATCGGCGTCATGCCTTCGCCGAGACTAACGATGTGTTGCTCTTCCAGCACTGGAAGCATTTCCAGGTACCGCCACATGTCGTTGCGGCGGCCAATAAGCGATTCTTTACTGAAGGGAAAGTTGGTATTGTACTTTGCTGAAAGGGGTTGGTTACAGCACTCGGAAAAGGTTTGTGGCTGGTAAGCTGAGTAAGCGGTTCCACATTGAGAACATTCCAGGCACACGATCTGTGATTGTTGCGTAAGTATCATATCCGCGCTTTTTTTGCAATTACGAGAGGTAACAAGGTCATGCGTAGGGCATTGCGATTATTATAAGCGCAACCCCCGACCCTCCAAAAAGGAGTCCTTGGAGCATAACCCGAAACAAATTACTCAGATTTATTCGCAGATTGAAGTCGATTTGCTTATGCGCTATAACTTCTTGTTATAATGCTGGAGTGCAAATTTAATGAAGAGGTTGTTGATCTTGTCATGTTCCGCGCCTTGCCGTTGCACGAAAAAAAACTCACGCGTAATGTGCAGGCCGGGAATGGTAAGCCGCACCAGCTCACCCGTCTTTAATTGCTTGACAACGGAGCGTAGCGGAAGGAAGCCGAGACATACATCGTTCAATAAAAAATTCTTCAGCGCTTCGGTGCCGCCTAAAAAAATGCTTGCGTCAAGGTCGGCCATGCTGATCTTTAACTTCTCCAATGCATCCAGCACCGCGGCGAGTGTGCCCGAACCCCTTTCGCGCAAGGCAACGGGAATTTCTTTCAATTCGGCAGCGGCAATTCTTTTGCGCTTTGCCAATTCACTTTTCGCGGAACATACCGGTATTACTTCATCCGTGAGAAAAAACTGGTATTTGGCGGAGCTGATCTTGGTCCTTTGTTCCATGATGCCGAAGTCGATCTCGTGATCGAGCAATGCCTTCAAAATATTTTCTGAATTGCGGTTCACCAATCGCAGCCGTATGTGCGGGTATTTCTGGTGAAATGCGGACAGCACCTTGGGAATTACGTACAGGGCAACCGTAGTGCTGGCGCCAATGATGAGCGATCCCTTTGCCTGCTGCTTTCCCGCCGCGCTGGTAACATCGAACTCCATCTGCCGTTGCAATTCCTTGGCTTTTTTTACGTGCGTGAACAGCAGCGCGCCTTCATCGGTCAAAGCAATGGAATTTCCTTTCCGCTCGAACAGCGAAATGCGGTATTGCCTTTCCAGCGATTTTATATGGCGGCTGATGGCGGGCTGGCTGATGAACAATGCATCCGCGGCCTTGGAGAAGCTGAGCTGCCGGGCAACTTCAAAAAACACTTCATGGCTGAAACTCAGCATTGCGGTTATTTTTTTGCTATCACAAGGTAATGCTGGGTAATGTTCAACAGGTTTTCATCGTGCTCTACCAATGCTATCAGTTCCAGCAATTGTTTTCTTTTCGCTTCATCGTTCCATCGTTCGTCGAAGTTGGCCGCGAGCCAACCGGGACCTTCCACGGCAAGGGTTTCCGTAACGGCGAAACCTGCATGCGCCATTTCATCCCTCATTTCTGCCGGCAGTTGAAAAAACGCGGTGGTAAAATAATACAACGTGTTCCGCGGATTGCGGTGTTGGCCATTCTGCAGGTCTTGTTGTAATATGCTTGCAAAATAAGGATCATCGATCAAACCTCGGGCCAGTCCATCATACAGCGAAGCATAACGTTGAATACCTGCGGCGATAACTGTTCCGCCGGGGCGTAACACCCGCCTGGCCTCGCGGAGCGCCTGCAACCGGTCCGGTTGTTCTGTAAGATGGTACAATGGGCCCATCATCAATACCATGTCATAACTGGCATCAGCAAACGAAGAAAGGTCCCTGGCATCGCCTTGTACAATGCCCGCCAGCTTGTGTTGAGATTGCTGATTTACCAGCCTGGCTGTTTCGATGTGCCTGGGCACGAGGTCGAACAAGGTAACGCGGTGGCCCAGCGAAGCCAGCCAGAACGAATAAATTCCCGCAGCTCCGCCCGCATCCAATATGTCGAGCGTACTGCCTCCTAAATGCCTCGCGATAATGATGCGTGAACGCTCACCCTCCAGCAACCCGGTACCGCCTGTGAGCCTGTCCTTTTCATCGATCGAGTTATAATGCTCTTGAATGAGGTCCATATCCGTTGGCTGATCAGCTTATTTATTCGTGCACTGCAATAATGGGCACGTGGCTGTGGTAAGCCAGTTTTTTGGTATAGCTGCTCCTGAAAATGCCACTGAGGAAGGAGTGGCGTTTGGGAACCGTTACGATCAGGTCTATTTCCTTATCCTCTACAAACTGGTTAACGGCTTCCATGAAATCGTACATCCTTATGAAGTAAAATTGGGGATTGTAACCCTGTAATATGCCTTCCAGCTTGGCGCGCTCGGATTTGTATTCTTCGGTCAACTCCACGTAGTGCTCATGGTCAACATTCACCACATGCAGGTTGGCCCTGAACAGCTCAAGCAGCCCTTGAATGGGCTTCACAGGCATGGTGCGCTCCACATCCTTGAAGTCGGAGGTGATCATGATGTCCTGTATGCCTTTGTACAAGGCAAACGGAGGCACTATCATTACGGGGCAGGTGCCGCGTTCAACCATTTTCAGCGTATTGCTGCCCATGAAAAGCTGCTCGAGGCGGGTGCTGCCGGTGATGCCCATAATGATCAGGTCCACACCATTGTGCCGGGCGAAACGGTCGATGCTGTCGATAAGGTCGGTGCCTTCTTCGGCTACACAGGTAACTTTCGATTGGGTGATGCGGGAAAGGTCGATCCTGACGCTTTCCAGCGCCAGTTCCATGATCTTTTTGCGGCTGTGGTCATCATCGGCAAGCGGGGTGCCGTCGGAACCTGCCGATATTTCATCTGAAACATTGTAAAGAATGATATGAATGTCCGGGTATTGCTTGGCGATATGAGCAGCATACCTTGCTGCGTTCTTGGAAGTTTCTGAAAAATCTGTCGGAACTAAAAAAGTTTTCATCTTAAGTTGTTTAATTCGGGATACAAAGAAAGGGAAAATAATCTTTTCCACACCGCCTGCACAATTTAATCGTGACATGTTTTTTGTGTACAAATCGTGAATAATTAACAAGCCCGTAAGCAGGTGCCATACTATCTTTCAGGCGCGTTCCGTTATTTTTGTTCCTTACCTAAAAATGAGAAACGGTGCGATTAAAGAGTTTAGAAATCAAAGGATTTAAAAGTTTTGCCGATAAGACGATCGTAAATTTCGATGAAGGCGTTACCGGTATCATCGGCCCTAATGGATGCGGTAAGTCCAACATCGTGGACAGTATCCGGTGGGTAATAGGCGAACAAAAGATCAGCCACCTTCGTTCAGAGAACCTGGATAGCCTTGTGTTCAATGGCTCGCGCACCCGCTCTGCCAGCGGTTTGGCAGAAGTAAGCCTCACATTCGAGAACACCAAAAACCTACTGCCCACCGAATTCAGCACGATCACCATTACCCGCAAATTCTATAAAAGCGGCGAAAGCGAATACCGCCTGAACGACGTGCAATGCCGGCTCAAAGACATCCAGAACCTGTTTATGGACACGGGTGTCAGCACCGACAGCTATGCCATCATAGAATTGGGCATGGTAGACGATATCATCAAGGATAAAGAAAACAGCCGCCGCCGCATGCTGGAACAGGCCGCCGGCATTTCCATTTATAAAACCCGTAAAAAAGAAGCCCGCCAAAAGCTCGAAGCTACCGAGCAGGACCTGGCCCGTATAGAAGACCTGCTGTTCGAGATCAACAACCAACTGAAAAGTCTCGAAAACCAGGCGAAAAAAGCCGAGAAATACTACGAGATCAAGAAAGATTACCGGGAAATCAGCGTGGAGCTGGCCAAGGCGGCACTGGAAGGTTTTAACCTCACTTACCGCGAACTGAACGAACAATCAGAAGCGGAAACCGATAAAAGAATAAAGCTCGAAGCCGAAATAGCCACCGAAGAGGCCGCTATCGAACAGGAAAAAACCAGCTTCATCGATAAGGAAAGAACATTGCAATCGATGCAGCACGCATTTAACGACCTGCTGCAAACGCTGAGGAGCAAGGAAAACGATAAGAACCTGGCCTCGCAACGGTTAAATTTCCTGAAGGAACGAGCACAGAGCCTGGAAGATTTCCTCGATAAAAGCGAAGGACAGCTCAAGGGCCTGGAAGAAAGCATTTTATTTACGCAGGAACAGGTAGGCGATGAGGAAAATAAACTGGAAAGCCTGCGCCAGCAACTCGAGGACCTGAAGACAAATGTCGAGGCCAGCAGGAAAGTGTTCGATGAAAAAAGGATGCACGTCGATTCATTGCGCAATGAAAACCTGAGCATACAGCGCAGCCAGTTCGAGGCTGAGAAGAAAGTGGCCGTTGCAGATACATCCATTCAAAACCTGGAGCGTTCACTCGAGCAACTCGATGAAGAAGCCGAAGTACGCCAAAGCCAGTTGAAACAACTGGAAGAAGAAAAGACCGGCAAGGAACAGGAATTGGAGACCCGCAGAACAGACCTGCAGCAATTGCAGGAACAGCACGAACGCACCAAGGACCAGATATTGCAAACGCAATCGCAACTGGAACAATTGCGCCAGCAACTGGCCGATGAAAACCGCGTGCTGGATTCGCGCAAGAACGAGCATGACCTGCTCAAGAGCCTGATCGATTCCATGGAAGGCTATCCTGAAAGCGTGAAGTTCCTGCACAACAATACAGGATGGAACCATACGGCCCCTATTTTATCGGACATCATTTATGTAAAAGAAGAATATCGCGCAGCGGTAGAAAACGTGCTGGACCCATACCTGAACTATTACGTGGTAAACAACCTGCAGGAAGGATTGCAGGCGGTGCACCTGCTGGACGAACATAAAAAGGGGAAGGCCAATTTCTTCCTGCTGGAAAAGTTTACCGAGGAGCCTCCCATGCCGGCACATCAGCCAGACAATACCATTCCGGCAATGGACGTGATAGAAGTAGACCCGCAATTCCGCCAACTGGCCATGCACCTGTTGGGCAATGTGTTCATTGCCGAGAGCGAGGACGCACTCACCAACAGCAACGGCGCGGTAGTATTGGAAAAACACGGCAAATACGTTAAGGGAAAATATTCGCTCACCGGCGGCAGCGTGGGCCTGTTTGAAGGAAAGAAAATAGGCCGGGCCAAGAACCTGGAAAAGCTGCGCGAGGAAATTGCGGCGCAGGAAAAAATAGTGCAGGGTTTAAAAACCACCATCCAGGCCAGGCACAATGAAGTGATCGGGTACAATGAGCAATTAAAGGAAAACGCCATCCGGCAGACCCAGGAAGCCATCAATCAACTGACGAATCTTGTCTTCTCGCTCGAAAATAAGATCGAGAACCTGCACGCATTGCAGGCGTCTTCGCGCATAAAAATGGAAGAGCAGCAACTCAGCCTGCAACAAACCATGGAATCGATAGAAGGCACGCGCAACGAATGGTTGCAACTGGTGACCAGGCTCAACGAACTCCGCGCTACGCTAAAAACGGCCGAGGACGAATACAGGAGCGTTGAAGAAGATTATAACCAGGCATCGGCCGCATACAACGAGTTTAACCTGCAGGTTACCCGCCAGCAAAGCAAAATAACAGGGTTGAAACAGGAACTCGAGTTCAAGAACAACCAATTGAACAATCTTAAAGCGCAAATAGAAAGCAATGCCTCGCAGCTCCGCCAGACAGGTGAGAATATCCTGGAAAGCGAAGAACTATTGAGCGACGCTGAAACTTCTTTGGTAAACCTGTTGCGCCGCAAAGAGGAAGAAGAAAAGAAACTGAACGAAGCTGACCAGGCTTACTATAACCTGCGCAATGAGCTGAATGCAAAGGAGAGCGAATTGCGCCATAAAGTGAAAGAGAAAGAACATATAGAGCACCTGCTGGGCGCGATCAAGGACAGGGTAAATGAATTAAAGCTGCAACTGGCCGGTATGAAGGAAAGGCTGAACGTGGAATTCAGGATCAATCTCGATGATATCCTCGACCAGCCCCGAACCTCCGATACGCCGGTAGAAGAGCTGCAGGAAAAATCGGACCGCATGAAGAAACGGCTGGAAAACCTCGGTGAGGTGAATCCTACCGCCATCGAGGCCTTCCAGGAAATGAAAAAGCGGTACGAGTTCATACTCGAACAAAAGAATGACCTCACTACCGCCAAGGACAGCCTGATGCAAACGATCCAGGAAGTGGAGGCCACGGCCAACCAGCAGTTCCTGGACACGTTCAATAAAGTGCGCGATAATTTCCAGAAAGTATTCAAAGCCCTGTTTACCGAAGAGGATACCGCCGACCTGGTACTGGAAACCCCCGAGAACCTTGCAGAAACAGGCATCGACATCGTGGCAAAACCAAAGGGCAAACGTCCCTCATCCATTACGCAGTTGAGCGGCGGAGAAAAAACGCTTACCGCCACCGCCCTGCTGTTTGCCATTTACCTGATAAAGCCCGCGCCGTTCTGTATACTGGACGAGGTAGACGCTCCGCTGGATGATGCCAACGTGGGTAAGTTCACCAATATGATCAGGCAGTTCAGCGAAAATTCGCAGTTCATCATCGTTACCCACAACAAAATGACGATGGGCGCGGTAGACGTAATTTATGGCGTTACGATGCAGGAGCCGGGAGTGAGCAAGTTGGTGGCGGTGGATTTTAGAAACCTGAACTAATGATTATTTCCTTAGTTGTTGCGGCCACAGAAAACAATGTGATTGGTAAAAACAATCAATTGCTCTGGCATTTGCCCAACGATCTGAAATTTTTTAAGAACACCACCTGGGCCATGCCCGTGATCATGGGCAGGAAGACCTTCGAGTCCATAAAAAAACAACCCCTTTCCGGGCGTTTCAACATTATTATTACCAGTAAAAAAGACCTGCAACCAGCATCGGGTAAAATACAGATAGCGGATTCCATTGAAAGATCCATGCAACTGGCGGGTGAAGCAGACTGCAAAGAGGCATTTGTGATAGGAGGGGGAGAGATATTCAACAGCTTTTTCCCCATGGCCGATAAAATATACCTGACACGTGTACACGCAAACCTGGAAGGTGATACATTTTTTCCGCCGATAACGGAAAAAGAATGGCAGTTGCAATCATCCTTCGATTTTCCTGCCGATGAAAAGCACGCGTATCCCTACAGTTTCCAGTTATGGAAGAGGATTGGCTGATGCGCTCTCGTGAAATAACTAATTTGCGCGCATGTACGGCAAGCTCACCCTGGCAACAAAATTTCTTCGCTATTATCTTACGGCGTCCAATGGCAAAGGGCATGGCATCCATTCGCCTTTTGTTTTTAAATTGGTGCAGCAGGTATTGAACAGCAGGAAGCAGTATTATGCTTATGCGGCCATCGAGGCGGCCAGGAAGCGCATGCTGAATGACCATACGGTGATCACAGTAGAAGACAAGGGTGCGGGATCAACCGTGAGCAATAGCCGCAAACGCAGCATACGCGATATTGCGCGCAGCGCGCTAAAGCCTCCTAAATACGCGCAACTGCTGTTCAGGATGGTGAACTTTTACCAGCCCAGGCACATACTGGAACTTGGCACATCCCTGGGTATTACTACAGCTTATATGGCCTCTGCCAATCCTGCCGCAAATATCACCACCATAGAAGGGGCCGAAGCTATAGCGCATAAGGCCATTGAGAATTTCAGCAGGCTGAACCTTCAAAACATCAGGGTGGTAAGAGGGGATTTTGATGAGGTGCTGCAACCCACGCTGCAGGCCATGCCCAGGGTTGACCTGGCGTTTATCGACGGTAACCACCGGCGCGAACCCACGCTCCGTTATTTAAATGAGATCTTACCATATTGCCATGCGGAAACCATCCTGGTATTCGATGATATACACTGGAGCAGCGGCATGGAGGCCGCCTGGGAAGACATCAAGGCCCATCCCGCCATTACCGGCACGGTAGATATTTTCTTGCTCGGACTGGCATTTTTAAGGGAAGAATTCAGGGAGAAACAGCATTTTACCATCCGGTTCTAACTGACAGGCGGTCAAAAACGTGTAATACGGGGATACGCCTGGCCAGGAACCGGGTAGTACCTTAGCAGGACGTACATTATGGCAGACGTCCCAGTTCGGGAGCCCTATTGACAATCTTTACTTTATATTCTATTTTTACGGCTCATTTACTGGAACATTATGAGTGCTACCTTGAACGCCGCCACTATGGATTCCGCTTTATTAAGGGAAGGCATGGAATATGCCGAGAAAAATTTCCTTAGCGATGATTCCCATCTCTACCTCGACAAGCAAATACTTAAAAACAATTTCGACCTGAAGGGAAAGGACGTACTGGACTTCGGCTGCGGCATGGGCAATACCGCTTTGTGGATGGCGAAGGAAATGGGTGCAAAGGTAGATGGCTTCGACCTGGACCCTAACCACATCATCGTAGCGCAGGAGCTTAACCGTAAGTACAATGTGCCCGGCGTAAACTTCGAGCTGAAGAACATTATCGAATCACCGATTTCGAAGCAATACGATTTTATCATACTCAACGATGTGATCGAGCACATCAAAGAAGAATGGATACCCGGCATCCTAAGTATTCTCATTAACCGCAACCTGAAGCCGGGCGGCACCATATTCTTCAGCTATCCGCCGTGGGAAGGGCCGCATGCTTCGCACCTGCAGCGGACCATCAAAATTCCCTGGATACAATTCTTCCCGCGCAATTATGTACACAGCCTCATCCGCAAAAAGAACCAGCAGCTGGTGGGCAGCAAGGACCTGATGACCGAGTACCTGGAGCTGAATCACATGACGCACAAAAAGCTCATGTCGTTTATGAAGCCATTCGGGCTTAAGCAGGTTTACCGTCATAGTCATACGAAATTCAACCGCATTCCTTTTTTAAAGAATACAAACCTGAATTTCTTCCCGTTCAAATACGTGGTCACCAAGGAACTGATCGCTTTCCGCAAAGCAGCTTAATGCTTTTTGCATTATCTTGTCGGCCATAATTTCACCATTGTATGATAATCGGTGTCCTGAAAGAACCAGGCTTTGAAACCCGAGTTTCCTTACCGGCCGAATCCGTAGCTGCGCTTACCAAAAAAAATATTGAAGTGTGGGTAGAAAGCGGTGCGGGCGATCAATCGCTTAGCAGCGTGAACGATTATGAAAAAGCAGGCGCTAAAGTCACTTCGGCGGCAGGCATCGTTGCACAGGCAGACATCATTCTTTGCATTCATCCCCCTGAGGCTTCTTTGTTGAACACCCGGAAGTCGGCTGTTTTTATCGGAGTGTATCAACCACTGTATAACCGCCACCTGGTACAGACCTTTGCCAACAACCGGCATACTGTGTTCAGTCTCGACATGCTGCCGCGCACCACGCGGGCACAGAGCATGGATGTGCTGAGCTCGCAAGCCAATATCGCAGGATACAAGGCGGTGCTGACTGCAGCCAATCTCTATCCAAAGTATTTTCCCATGTTCATGACGGCGGCGGGCAGCATTGCGCCGGCCAAGGTGTTGATACTGGGCGCGGGCGTAGCAGGCTTGCAGGCCATTGCCACCGCTCGGAGGCTAGGCGCCGTAGTGGAAGTGTTCGATACGCGGCCCGCGGTAAAGGAGGAAGTGATAAGCCTTGGCGCAAAGTTCGTAGAGGTAGAGGGCGCCGCGGATGCCTCCAAAGCAGGCGGCTACGCAGTAGAACAGACGGAAGAATACAAACAAAAACAACAGCAACGCATAGCCGAAGCCATTGCAAAAGCCGACATTGTCATCACCACCGCACAAATACCGGGCAAAAAAGCGCCGCTCCTGATCACAGAGCAAATGCTGAATGCCATGCGCGGTGGTTCGATAATAGTGGACATTGCGGCGGCTACCGGCGGCAATACGCCCTTTACGCGCAATAACGAGCAGGTAGTGCACAATGGCGTTACCATTATCGGCAACAGCAACCTGGCCGCCACCATGCCGGCGGACGCCAGCAAGCTGTATGGCAAGAACGTCTTGAACTTTTTGCAGCTCATCATCGATAAAGAAGGCAATATAAAATTGAACTGGGATGACGACCTGGTGAAAGGCTCGTGCATTACGCACGACGGGAATGTAAATATGAAGATGTAGTAAATACTCAATGACCTTAATGATTTGATTATGGAAGATATTCTGAACTGGATTTCGATGCATGAACAGATGATATACATTGTCATCCTGATGATATTCGTTGGCATCGAAGTAATCGGCAGGGTGCCAAGTGTATTGCACACGCCCCTGATGAGCGGTGCCAATGCCATTCATGGTGTGGTCATCATCGGCGCCATCATTGTAATGGGCAAGGCGGAGCCCGATAATTACCTGGCCCTGATACTTGGGTTTGTGGCGGTAGTGGTGGGCACGCTGAACGTGGTGGGAGGGTTTGTAGTGACCGACCGCATGCTGGAAATGTTCAAGGGAAAGAAAAAACGAGAAGGCAACCAGTAATGCGCATGCCGGATTAAATCAAAAGAAATTATGCAATTCAGTATACTCACTATTTGTTATCTCGTAGCCTCGGTCACATTCATCCTGGGATTGAAAATGCTTTCCAATCCTGCCAGTGCCCGGCGTGGCAACCTGGTGGCTGCAGCGGGCATGACCGTTGCCATTATCGCTACCATTTTTTTGTACCGAGATGATGAAGGCAACAGGCTGCATAATTATGGATGGATATTCGGCGGCATCATTATCGGTTCGGTTGTCGGCACGCTCGCCGCAAAAAAAGTAAAGATGACGGCGATGCCCGAAATGGTGAGCCTGTTCAACGGCATGGGCGGGCTATGCGCTGCGCTGATCTCGATAGTAGAGTTCGACCACCTGTTGCATTCGCCCGTGCTTGGATGGACGATGTACCCGCCATTGAGCGGATTGGGAATAGAGGACCTTTTTGCCGACGCCAATTTATCGGCGCGCATACTGATCATTTTATTGGGATTGATCATTGGCAGCGTTTCTTTTTCAGGCAGCATGATCGCGTGGGGAAAGTTGAATGGTAAGGTCAAGGATTTTTCATTCAAGGGCCAGCACATTTTCAATATCATCCTATTGCTGATAGTGCTGGGTATATCGGCTTACCTGGTGGCCGATGGCGGTTCGAAATTGTTCGAATTACCGGGTTCGCATTCCGGCAACGCTATTACAGACAATGCGCCCCGGTTTTATTCCATGTTATTTGGATTGGTATTGGTGTTGTCATTAGCGTATGGCGTGTTATTCGTGATGCCCATCGGGGGCGCGGACATGCCCGTAGTGATTTCATTGCTCAATTCCTTTACCGGCGTGGCCGCGGCTTGCGGAGGCTTCCTGTACGATAATAAAGTAATGCTGACCGGCGGCATTCTGGTTGGAGCAGCGGGTACTTTGCTTACTATTTTGATGTGCAAGGCCATGAACCGCTCACTCGGCAACGTGCTGATAGGATCGTTCGGCGGCGGGCAGGATACAGCTGGCGACCCTGCCAAACAGCAGGGACATTATAAGGAAATTTTATTGAGCGATGCCGCGGTGGTAATGAGCTATGCCAACAGGGTCATCATCGTGCCCGGTTATGGATTGGCGGTTGCCCAGGCGCAGCACGCATGCCACGAGTTGGAAAAGCTGCTCGAATCAAAGGGCGTAGAAGTCAAGTACGCCATCCACCCGGTAGCAGGCCGCATGCCCGGACATATGAACGTATTGTTGGCGGAGGCAGATGTTAGCTACGAGAAGTTGCAGGAAATGGAACAGGCCAATGAAGAATTTCCCACCACCGATGTGGTGCTGGTGCTGGGCGCAAACGACGTGGTGAACCCTGCCGCCAAATCAGATCCCGCTTCGCCCATTTACGGCATGCCGATCTTGGATGTGGAACTGGCAAAGACCATCATCGTAAATAAGCGCAGCATGAAGCCGGGTTATGCGGGCATCGAGAACGATTTGTTTTTCCGTCCAAAAACTTCCATGTTGTTCGGTGATGCCAAGAAAGTACTGCAGGACCTCATTGCCGAGATAAAAAATTTGTAACCGCAACATGGAGCAAAGCCTCAGCATATACCGCTTCGCCCTATGGGGCATACTGGGGGTTATTTTGTTGCATGCGGTATATTATTCCGCGGTCATATTCCAGGCGCCTCGGGGTTTTCGCAGCATGTATATCAACGCGGTCATGGCACAGTTCCTCATTTATTCTATCATACTCATGCTGGAGATGCTGGTGTACTGGATCATACGCCGGCGGTTGTATCGCGTGGTATGGGTGCGCCTACACATCATAACGCTGTGGGCGGCGCTGGTGCTTATACCGCTGGTGTACGTTTGCCTGTATTATTTCCTGGGCGATGCAATGAGTCCCGAACGGTTTTCACATATGCTTGCCGCAATATCGGCATTCAGGACGGTGGTATTCTGGGGCGGGCTGGTAGTGGGGCATCTTTTTTTTATCGCTACTATTGTAAAAAGTTTTTCGAAAAAACAAGCGCCCGCGGCAGATGCCACCAACACTCCCGACATCCTTGATGAATTCACTCAGTGATGCACCAGGCTTCGACCGGCAGGCCTTTGCAGCAGTGCACACATCGGGAGAGCAGGTAACTTCCATCCGCATCAATCCCACAAAAATTTCCGGCGCCGAATTACAGCATATACGTTCGGCCCACATCGATGCAAATTATCCATCCGCAATTGCAAATATCCAGGTACCGGTCCCCTGGAGCAGGCATGGGTATTATCTATCGCAACGCCCTTCATTTACCTTAGACCCACTGCTGCACGCAGGTTGTTATTATGTGCAGGAAGCATCGAGCATGTTCCTGGAACAGGCATTGGTTCAAACCACAGATTGTTCGCAGCCGTTAAAAGTGCTGGACCTTTGCGCCGCGCCGGGCGGCAAATCTACCTTGCTTCAATCCTTTATTACACCCGGCAGCTTATTGGTGAGCAATGAAGTGATCAAAAGCAGGAGCATCATTCTGCACGAGAACATTACCAAATGGGGCGCGGCCAATGTTGTTGTTACCAATAATGACCCGAAAGATTTTCAGCGGCTCCCGAATTATTTCGATGTGCTGGTAATAGATGCTCCCTGTAGCGGCAGCGGCTTGTTCCGCCGCGATCCCGAAGCTATACAGGAATGGAGCGAGGCCAATGTAGCCCTTTGCTGCCAACGCCAGCAGCGCATTGTTGCCGATGCGCTTCCTGCACTCAGGCCTGATGGTGTGCTTATTTACTGCACCTGCTCTTATTCCATGGAAGAAGATGAACAGGTGATCGATTGGCTCATCGATGAATTTGACATGAGCAGCCTGCCCCTGAGCGTCGATGCATCCTGGAACATCGTGGAATCATTTTCACCTAAACACCATGCAGCCTGTTACCGGTTTTATCCTGATAAACTAAGGGGTGAAGGTTTTTTTCTCACCTGCCTGCGAAAGCAAGAAGGCAATGGCACGACCGGACCTGCTACCCGGCAAAAGGCAGAAAAGCTTTCCAAACCCGAACTGGAACTGACGCAACATTGGATCGACCCTGCCGTGCCCCTGCACCTGTTTCGCCACAAAGAAGATGTAATAGCGGTCCCCACTGGTTTTGAGCAAATCATTCCCATATTACAAGAGCGATTGTACCTGCGGCAGTCGGGCATTACCGTGGGAAAGCTGGGCAGAACAGCGCTTATTCCAGACCATTCCCTGGCCCTTAGCGGCATCTTTAACAATGCAATTACAACAATATCGTTAAATCATGGAGAGGCTTTACAATATTTGCGCAAAGCTGAAGTTTTTGCCGTGTCGGCGCACAAAGGATGGGCATTGGTTCAATATGAAGGGCATAACCTGGGGTGGATAAAACTGCTCGGTAACAGAGTTAACAATTATTATCCCAGGGAATGGCGTATTTTAAAAAACTGATCATCAAAAATTATTCATCTTTGCAGGATAAGAATCCATAAGTATGAAGATCAAACTCCTTTTAACCGCTATCTGCATATCTGTTTCGTGCTGGTTGTTTGCACAGGACAACCTCGTCGTGCAAGGCAGCTCTCCCAATCTTTACCTGGTGCATACAGTTGCTCCCAAGGAAAACTGGTACAGCGTCGGGCGTCTGTACAATATCAGTCCCAAGGAGCTCGCACCTTACAACAAACTAAAAATGGAATCGGCGCTCAGCATCGGCCAAACGCTGAAGATCCCATTGGCAGCCGTTAACTTTTCGCAGAATGGCCGTAAAGGTGCCGACGAAGCGCTGGTACCAGTTTACCACGTGGTGCAGGAAAAGGAGTGGATGTACCGCATCAGTCAAAATCACAATAAGGTCCCGGTAGAAAGCCTGGAACAATGGAATAAGGTTACCAACGACCAGCTTCAACCTGGCATGAAATTGATCGTGGGCTACCTGAAAGTAAAAACCGCACAGTCCGCGCTCGCTTCAAAGTCGAAGAACGTGCAGGCCACCGAACCTCCCGTAACAGTGAACAAGCCTGTTAATACGCCCGTAAAGGAGGCGCAGGACGAAAAGAAAGAAGTGGTGGACAAGACCGATCCTCCCGCTAAGACGGAGACCAGGCCCTTGCCAGCAGATCCCCGGCCGATCTCCAACCGCAGCATCGATCACAATGGCGGTTATTTCCGCGCACAGTTTTCCGGTGCAGGCCGGGCTACCAATGGCACCGCGGGTATTTTTAAAAGCACCAGCGGATGGCAGGACGGAAAATACTATGCGCTCATGAACAATGTGCCCGTAGGCACCATCATTAAAATAGACCACCCGGTCACCAGGAAATCAGTATACGCCAAAGTGCTGGGCCAATTGCCCGATATGAAGGAAAGCTCAGGGCTCTCCATTCGCCTTAGCGATGCGGCCGCTGCTGAATTGGGTGCGGGCGCATTCAAGTTCAATGTGGGCGTCAGCTACTGATTCATTTAATAGTACAGTATTCCACAAGTCTAAAACTGCTGAAGATGGCGCGCCGTGCAACGTTTAGTACTGCAAGCTTGTCCATTTACAAAGGCCCGCAATGCGCGTATTCTTTTTTTTCATAATCTGTTCGGTTTTATTGGCTGCCTGCCGCAAGGGAGGCAATACCAATACATTGATAGGTGAGTGGAAATTGGTCGAATCCAGCTTTATCGGCAGCTCCTGGCAAGCCATACCTCCTGCGCAGGAGCAAACGCTGATCTTTAAAGATGATGGGGCATATCTTCTCAATACAAGTCTGTTGTCTTCTATTCCGGGTTGCAAAGGAACTTATACTATAAAAGATAACATGCTTAGCATCGCGCCTGATTGTATGACGGCTCCGGCGCTGATGGGACCGTTGACCTTTACGGTTGATGAAAATACATTGGTGATAGACCACCTCATTACCAGCTCTGGCTTTAAAACTAAATACACCCGTAAATAAACGCTGTTTGTTTTCTTGTTTGTTATTCAAGGTTTGAGGTTTACCTCAAACCTTTCTATATCCTTTCAGGAAGTCTTCTGTCATCATTTTCTTTTTGCCTTCCAGCTGCAGTTCGGTAATGTACACAAAGCCGTCTGCCGCAGCAAAGCGCAGCCACGACTTGCCATCGGTTGTATGCGTGCCGGGTTGCGAGGCGTGTATGGCGGGTTCCCAGGTGGCCCTGTACACTTTCAGCAATTTATCATCGAGCGAAGTAAATGCAGCGGGATAAGGGGAGAGCCCGCGAATGAGATTGAATATTTCCCGCGCCGGTTTTGTCCAATCGATGCGGCAGGTATCGGTAAATATTTTAGGCGCGTGTTTCAGCGGCGCGGTAGTTGAAAAATTCTCCTGGGGTTGCTCTTGCAAATTGTCTTCGGCAATCGCCTGCACCGTTTTCACCAACAGGTTGGCGCCAATCAATTTCATGCGTTCGTGCAGTTCGCCGGCGGTCTCCTGTTCGCCGATTGCTAATTTTTCCTGCAGCAAAATATGGCCGGTATCTATTTCGTGTTTCAGCTTGAAAGTAGTAAGGCCCGTTTCTTTTTCACCATTGATGATGGCCCAGTTAATGGGTGCAGCGCCACGGTACTGTGGCAACAACGAAGCGTGCAGGTTGATGGTGCCCAGTCGCGGCATGTTCCATACCACTTCGGGCAACATGCGAAATGCTACCACTACCTGCAGGTCGGCATTCAATGCTTTAAGCTGTTCCAGGAATGCCGGGTTCTTTAGTTTCTCGGGTTGCAATACGTTCAATCCTTTTGAAATGGCATATTGCTTTACGGCGCTTTGCTGCAATTGCATGCCGCGTCCTGCGGGCCTGTCCGGCGCTGTAATTACTCCCGCGACAGTAAAGCCTGCCTGCACCAATGCATCCAGGGAGGCGACTGCAAATTCGGGAGTACCGAGAAATACGATGCGAAGCGTAGATTTCAGATTGAAAATTTGAGATGCGCAAGTTGCATAAAATTTCAGATCATCTTCTAAAAATCCTCGTACAGCAAATACCGTTTCCTGATGATCTTAAAAGCGTTCAGCCCGGGTTCCCAGCTTTTCCTGATGTCCAACTCTGTCTTGCCTTCAATGATCTGCTGCATCAGGGTGGCATTGCCCGCAAGCTTGTTGAAGAAATAGTCTGCGGGCCCCGGATTGGCTTTGGACGTTATAAAGAACTTCGATTTGTCGGGGAAGAGCTTGTACGCATTGAGCAGATAACTGAGCTGTATGCGCTTACCGGATTTGTCCAGCACTTCCTCTTTGGTTCCCGATAAATTCCAGCCATAGCAAACCTGTCCCAGGAGCTTCGGCGATTTTGCGCCTTCCCGTGAAGTAGGCGTAAAGCTGTACAGGTTATTGGGCAATGATGGATGCCCAAATACCTGGAAGGGCTTGTCGGTGCCGCGGCCTTCGCTCAATGCCGTGCCTTCGAAATAACAGGTGGATGGATACCAGTAGATGGATTGGATTTCCGGCAGGTTGGGAGAAGGTCTCACCGGCAATTCATACCGGCTCTTATGCGTGTAGTTGGCGCAGGGAATAACGATGAGTTTCGGAACAACGGTTTTGTATTGATGCTTCAAAGATGGAAGCCACCTTTCTCCCACCAGCATTTTCGCATACTCACCGATCGTCATGCCATACACAACGGCAACAGGCTGCATGCCTACGAATGATCTGAAAGCGGTGTCGAGCACCGGGCCGTCGACATAAAAACCGTTGGGATTGGGTCTGTCCAGCACCATTACAGGCTTGTTGCCATTACTAAAAGCGGCGTCCATGTATTCTTCCAAAGAAGAGATGTAAGTATAGAAGCGCACACCTACGTCCTGTATATCGAACAACATAATGTCCACATCCTTCAGGTCTTCGGCTGAAGGTTTTCTTTTGCTGCCATAGAGTGATATTACCGGGATACCTGTTGCGGGGTCTGTGGCATTCGGTATTTTTTCACCGGCATCTGCCGTGCCCCGGAACCCATGCTCTGGTGCAAAGATCACCTTGATATTTACGCCCAGCTTTACGAGGGTGTCTACAACGTGTGAGCGGCCAACCATTGAAGTATGGTTCGCAAAAATGCCCACTCTTTTATCTTTCAGCAAGGGCAGGTATTTATCAATTCTTTCGGCGCCCGCGATGATCGGTCTTGGCCATTCGGCAGGTTCATTCAACACCGTATCGTGCGGCTGTGCAGGGCATGCAAATGAGCACGTTACAATGGCGGCAAGCAGGGTGATCCGTAGTAGTGTGAGCATGACCAAATATCTGCAAAAATATTTTACCTGAAATCCTAAATAACCTACTTTCAGGGCTTCAATCTTTATTTCTTTTCCAGCTCTTTTCAATTACAAGCCGCGTTGCAGCCTGTTGGATGCCGGACGATAGAAATAGAAGCGTTGACGATAATTATCTAATTAAAATTGTTTTACAAATGGAACAAGTGAAAAATGGCGATACCGTAAAGGTACATTACCATGGCCGCCTTACAGATGGAACAACATTCGACACCTCCGAAGGCCGCGGGCCGCTGGAGTTTGAAGTAGGAGCTCAACAGGTGATCAAGGGTTTTGATGAAGGCGTGCTGGGAATGGCGGTAGGTGAAAAGAAAACCATTCACATACCCGCCGAAGACGCTTATGGATCTGCTTCTGACGACAACCTCATAGAATTTCCACGAACTCAGTTCCCGCCCGATATGAACCCCGAGGTGGGCATGCAATTAAATTTGCGCAGCCAGGATGGCCGCGATTTTCCCGTTGTTATTTCTGAGATCAGGGAAGATATAGTGGTGCTGGATGCCAACCATCCCCTGGCAGGAAGGGACCTGGTGTTTGATGTGGAAGTGGTTGGGATTCATAAGTAAATAATTTGATTACGGGTTATGGGTTATGCTGTTGTATCGCAATACGTAACTCATAACCCGTAATTCTTATCTTATGGTCTATTATTAGTGCTGACGCGCTTTAGCCAAAATCCAAGCCAGAGCCCAAGAATGCTATAGGCAACCAGCCAGTCGATCAGGGCCCCGGTTATAACCGCGTCTGGCGTCTGGAACCATATATGCTGCGTGTAAGGGTTCCACAGGTAACCGATAAAGCCTATCGCCAGCGATCCCATCCATACGCTGCCCATGCTTAGGTCAGTGCGCTTACCCAACACCGATATCAGCAGCAATACTATCACAAGGTCAACCAAAAAGCCACGTATCATCGACATGGTCATATTGTGTTCGTGCGAGGCCTTGTAATTCACAACGGCCCATGGTTTGCCTATCATTTGCTGCATCGCGGCTTCGCGCTCGGCGTTGGTGGCGCCCGGCGCTTCACGCGGGATCATGTATTGTCCGTCTTCCTTGATAAAGCCTGATAGTGAGCTGATGATCTGTTCCTGTTGGGGATGGTGTTTGTATTCGCCATCGTGCAGTCCTGAAACGCCCCAGGAAATGAATTGCCAGAAAAAGAGAAAGGCGGCCCCTACCAGAGAGCCTACTAACCATTTTTTCATGTTGTGTTGGTTTTGGTTAGCTAAAAGTTAAACATTATTTGGGGAATTGGCCAAATGCGGCGCGGCCAGTCTCTTCATGGGTTGATACAGGAGCAGGAAAGTAATGATGGAAAGCAGGCCATCCATTGCCGAGCCTTCGAGCCCGAATTCGCCGCCTGTAAGCCAGCGCGGGCCTTCCACTTCCTGCTCTAAAAGGCTTGCAAGCGGCACCCCGCTTACTTCGAAGCCTAAGATGGGGCCGAGGAAGAAATTCCAGCTGAAATGGAACATAATGGCAAACCAGAGATTGCCAGTATATACATAGTTGAGTCCCATTACAAAGCCCGATAAAAAAATATTTACCAACGCCAGAGCATCGATATTGGGATTAAAAGCATGGAACAAAGCGAATAGCAGGGATGTAATGGCCAGCGCGATCCATTTGTTAAGCGACTGCATCAGGTTATGCAGTATATATCCACGAAATACCGCTTCTTCACTTATGGCCACCATGATCATGATGAGCATTCCGGTAAAGAGGTCTGCCGGTTGAAAGTTAATGCCCGTCCAAACCAGGTGACCGGTATAAAACAACACCAGCGACTCTATTGCGAGCAGAACGATCGCCAGCAAAAATCCAATCAATGCATCCCGTCTATAATGCTTAAAAGGAAATCCCAGGCTTATAAATGAAGCACGGTCCACCCACCGCCGAAAAATAAGAACAGCCAGCAGCGAGAGTAAAAACAACACCACAAAACCAAGGAAAAACTTCAACTGCTCCGGCAACTCCAGCCGCTTGCTTATCCAGGCGTACAATCCGCTGCCCAATATGACTATGCCTGCAAAGCAAAAGCAAAATACAACTACTCTCAGCCATCCTTTTTGTATACCTGGACCTTGTTTGCCGGGCGATTCCATTTATCTTTTAATTTGCCCAAAAATAAAGCAGAATGTTCCAGGATTATGCATTTTCAGTAGCTGAGCGATTTATGCGGTACGTACGGATAGATACACAGAGCGACGCGGCGTCTACTACCCAACCTTCTACCGAAAAACAAAAAGACCTTAGCCGCCTGCTCGTGCAGGAATTGCAGCAGCTCGGCATCAGCGATGCGCACCTCGACGAGCACGGGTATGTATATGCGACCATTCCATCGAATTCATCTAAAAAGGTGCCGGTCATAGCATTTTGCGCACACGTAGATACTTCCCCCGATACAACCGGAGCGGGCGTACAACCCATCGTGCATAAAAATTACGATGGCAGCGATATTGTATTGCCGGACGATATTACCCAGGTGATCACTACTACCGGGCATCCCTACCTGAAGAAAAAGATCGGGGAGGACATCATTACGGCTTCGGGCACTACCTTGCTGGGAGCGGATGATAAGGCGGGTGTTGCAGTGATCATGGACATGGCCGCATTTCTGATGAGCCATCCCGAGGTGCCACATGGCGTGATAAAGATCTTATTTACGCCCGATGAGGAGATTGGCCGCGGCGTGGACAAAGTGAATATTGAAAAGCTCGGCGCAGTGGCGGGATATACGCTGGACGCCGGAGAACTGGGTGCGTTCGAGGACGAGACTTTTTCGGCCGATGGCGTAACCGTGGTTTTTCATGGCGTGAGCGCCCATCCTGGTTATGCAAAGGGTAAGTTGGTGAATGCGATAAAAGTAGCGGCCGCATTTGTAGAGATGCTCCCCAGGCATCATTTTTCACCGGAAACCACCGAGGGCAGGGAAGGATTTGTTCATCCTGTACAGGTGAACGGCATTGCGGAAAAAGTAACGGTAACCTTTATCGTGAGAGATTTTCATACAGAGAAACTAAAGGAATACGAGAACTTCCTGCAGGAAAAAGTAGCGGAGGCGCTGGAATTGTTTCCCGGCGCACGCGCCGAGTTTACAATAAAAGAACAATACCGCAACATGAAAGAGGTGTTGGACAAGCATCCTGACATATCAACATATGCCAGGCAGGCCATCGAACGGGCCGGCGTTAAAGTGGTGCAAATGAGCGCCCGCGGCGGAACAGACGGCTCGAGATTATCGTTCATGGGATTGCCTTGCCCCAATATCTTTACAGGCGAAATGGCATTTCACGGCAAGCATGAATACGTAAGTATCCAGGACATGCAAAAAAGCGTAGAGACCATTGTGCATTTGGCCATGATATGGGAAGAAAATGCCTAATCGCGGAAACCCCTATCTTCATAACTTTAAAACACCCTGATATGAATTTTGATTTTCTTTCTGAGTATTGGTACATTATCGTGCTGGCAATACTGGTATTGATGGGATTGAAGACCATCAACCAGGGTACCATTGGCGTTGTGACTGTGTTTGGCAAATATCGCCGCGTATTGAAGCCCGGCCTCAATTTGATCATTCCCTTCATTGAAAATATTTACCGCCGCATCAGTATACAAAACCGCTCGGTGGAAATGGAGTTCCAGGCCGTTACCGCCGACCAGGCCAATGTTTATTTTAAAAGCATGCTGTTGTATGCCGTGCAAAACGACGACGAACAGACTATTAAAAAAGTGGCCTTTAAATTCATTGCGGAGCGCGACCTGATGCAGGCGCTTACGCGTACTATAGAGGGCACCATCCGTTCATTCGTAGCCACCAAGCGCCAGGCCGAAATACTTGCCCTGCGCCGCGAAATTGTGGAATACGTGAAAGAGCAGATAGACCATCTTTTGGAAGAATGGGGTTATCACCTGCTGGATTTGCAGATCAATGACATCACTTTCGACAAGGTGATATTGGATTCCATGAGTAAGGTGGTGGCCAGCAACAACCTGAAAGCAGCGGCCGAAAACGAAGGCCAGGCCTTGCTGATCACCAAAACAAAGGCAGCCGAAGCAGAAGGAAATGCCATTAAGATCTCGGCAGAAGCGGAACGGCAGGCGGCGCAATTGCGCGGCCAGGGTGTTGCTTTGTTCCGTGAAGAAGTGGCAAAGGGTATGAGCCAGGCGGCGGAGCAAATGAAACAGGCCAACCTTGATACCAACGTGATCCTGTTTAGCATGTGGACAGAAGCGGTGAAGAATTTTGCGGAATATGGCAAGGGCAACGTTATTTTCCTCGATGGCAGCGCAGAGGGCATGGAAAAAACCATGAAACAGATACAGGCGTTGATGCTGAAGCCCGCGGGAAGTTAGATTTGGCAAACATTTAAGAAATATTAAGTGTCGCCAAGCGTTTTAGGCACATTTATTTACATTTACACGCAATTAAATTCAGTCTTGATGAATTGGTTCCTGCTCCAGATCAGTAACCCTGCCAATAACACAGCAGTTGATTCCACGAACAACCTTGCAGCTTCAAATCCCGGCGCGAATGCACCATCCATGAACGTTATGGAAATGCTGGCCAATGGCGGACCGCTGATGATACCACTGGCTTTGCTGCTGGTGCTTGCCATCTTCTTCTTTTTCGAGCGGCTGATAGCCATTCGCAAAGCCAGCAGGATAGAAGGCAATTTTATGAACATCATCCGCGACCATGTGTTCAGCGGGAATGTAAGCGCGGCACGGTCACTGGCAAAGAATACCGACAACCCGGTGGCTAAAATGATCGACAAAGGTTTGCAACGCATTGGCAAGCCCATCGACGCTATCGAGAAAAGCATGGAAAGCGTGGGCAAGCTGGAGGTCTACAACATGGAACGCAACCTGTCTGTGCTGTCGCTGGTGTATGGTATCGCCCCGATGTTCGGGTTTTTGGGTACCATCATCGGTATGTTGCAGTTGTTTTACTCCATCAATGCTTCGGGCGAGTTTACGCCTGCTGCCATTGCAGGGGGTATTTATACAAAGATGATCACGTCTGCCGCCGGTCTCATCATCGGTTTGCTGGCTTATGTGGGATACAATTTCCTGAGCTCACAGATCAACAAGACCGTGAACAGGATGGAAGCCGCCAGCGCGGAGTTCATCGATATATTACAGGAACCGACAAGATAATTTACCCGATCCGAAGCATTCTGTTAGAAAGGACTCCTTCGGAACAATCAAGAACGAACTAAAGTATGAATCTAAAAAGCAGAATGAGGTCGCACCCGGAGTTGCATGCCGGCGCATTGAACGATATCCTGTTCATCCTGCTGTTCTTTTTCCTTATAGTTTCCACGCTGGCCAATCCCAACGTTATCAGGCTTTCGCAGCCCAAGGCCAAGAGCGATACCAAGGCCAAGCAAACTGTTGTGGTGAACATAGACATCGACGGCAGCTACAAGATCAATGGCAAGGTGGTAAACGTGCAGGACCTGAGAAATGTGATTCAGCCATTTATTGCAAGAGATTCCGCACAAGCTACCATTGCCATCAATGCAGATAAAACTGTTCCCATAGATCATGTAGTGGCTGTTATGCGTGTTGGCCGCGATCTAGGGGCCAGGACGGTGCTGATGGTGGATAAAACGGGAGTGCAGTAAGCTGGTCTGAAGGACTCCTTCGGAGACGTTTGGGTTGGACTTTCATAATATGCGCTTCGCTTTGATCATTCTGTCCTTATTCTGCATATCTTTCTTGATTTGTACTTCATATCCTTTTGCCAAGAAAAGTTCACTCACCGCTTCGCCTTTTGCGTAGTGTATCTCCATCATCATTATTCCACCGGGTTGCAAATGCGTGCGTCCGAAATCTGCGAGGTGCTCGTAAAAGATCAGCGAATTATCATCGGGTACAAAAAGCGCGGTATGCGGTTCGTGGTCAATTACGTGTTTGTCGATTGCGGCTCGCTCCTGCTGCGAAATATAAGGCGGGTTACTGATAATGCAGTCGAAGAGGGGTAAGGATTCCCTCGCTGCCGGATGTAAAAAATCGAGCCGCACCAGGTTGATGTCGACTTGTTGCTCCCGTGCATTGCGTTCAGCTACTTTTAATGCTCCTTCGCTGATATCGCAGGCATAGATTTCAGCACCAGGCAATTTTTTTTTCAAGGCTACCGGGATGCAACCGCTGCCAGTTCCAACATCCAGGATCTTTATGCGACTCATCTGCAACACTTTCAATTCCTCTAATGCCCATTCCACCAACTCCTCCGTTTCCGGTCTTGGAATCAGCACGTTTTCATCCACATATAATTTCATGCCGCTGAACCAGGCCTGGTGTAAAATGTAGTGCACTGGTTTATGTTGCATCAATTGATGAGTAATATCTCCCAGCGCTTGCTGCTGTTGCACGGAAAGCGGGACTTTTTTATTCAGTATCCTGTCGATCTTTTTCCATTCGGTGATGTGTTCCATCACCCAATCGGCAATGGCCTGCGCTTCCCTGTCTTCATAAATATCATATAGCTGAAACAACAATTGTTGCTGCGCCTCGTGAATAGTCATGCGGCAAACTTAAATAATTTAGATTTGCGCAGCCTGAATACCGGCTTCATGACCATCTCTCACGAAACATATATGCGCCGCTGCATCCAGCTCGCCATGCTGGGCGAAGGATATGTAGCTCCCAATCCCATGGTAGGGGCCGTGCTGGTACACAACAACCGCATTATAGGAGAAGGTTATCACCGTGTGTTCGGGCAAGCGCATGCAGAAGTGAATTGCATTGAATCGGTAAGCACTGAGGACAGGCCATTGATTGAACATTCCACTATGTACGTGTCGCTGGAACCTTGTTCACATTTCGGTAAAACGCCGCCATGCGCCGATCTCATCATACGCAACAGGATACCAAGAGTAGTGGTGGGATGCATAGATCCCTTTCCCGAAGTAAAGGGCAAGGGCATAGGCATGCTGCAGGCGCAGGGCATTGAAGTAATTTCGGGGATATTGCAGGATGAATGTGTTGCATTGAACAGGCGGTTCTTCACATTCCAGTTGCAGCATCGTCCATACATTGTTTTGAAATGGGCGCAGTCATCCAACGGGAACATGGCACGGGCCGACCGCGCCAGGTTTGCCATCTCCAATGAATACAGCCGCAGGCTGGTGCATCAATGGAGAAGCCAGGAAGCATCCATACTGGTAGGCACCAATACCGCCTTCTTCGACGATCCCGAGCTTACCAACCGCTTTTGGCATGGACCGCAACCGGTGCGATTGGTAGTAGACATGGAATTGCGATTGCCCTCGTCGTTAAAGCTGTTCAACAATGAAGTAAGAACAATTGTATTCAACCGGCGGCAGCATTCAGACGGCGAGGGAGTTTCTTATTACCAGGTAACTACCGATGTCAGCCTCGTGCACCAGGTAGCTCATGCACTGTATCATTTGAAAATACAAAGCGTGCTGGTAGAGGGCGGTCCGCGTTTGCTGCAATCGTTCCTGGATGAAGGCATGTGGGATGAAATACGTGTGCTTACCAATGAACAATTGGCAATGACCGAAGGCATACCCGCGCCGGTTGTTTGCAATGCACAGAAAATATTAACCCGCCGCATCCTTACCGACAGGCTGGATGTGTATAAACCCATTCCGCAAGCATGATCTACCTGGTTGGAAGCATCGTTTTCACATCATGGCTTACCCTTGCGTTCAAAGTGGTGGAACGGCTGCGCATCGATACTTTCCAGGCCATCGTGTTCAACTATTTTGCCTGTGTTATTACTGGCAGCATTGTACAGGGAGGCATTGTAGATTATGTGCACGTAACCACCTTGCCCTGGTTCGGATGGGCATGCCTGATGGGAGCGGTATTTATCGGCCTGTATAATATCATTGGCTTTACCACCCAGAAAATGGGGGTGGCCGTTGCATCGGTTGCCAATAAGTTATCACTGGTCATCCCATTCGTATTTTCCTTGGTATTATACAACGAAAGCATTACGGCATTCAAAATAGCGGGGATAATTGTGGCTTTGATCGCGGTTGTGCTTACCTGTTACCCCCAGCGGCAGGCGGCTGGTACAGCCCATGCAGGCAACGCGGTAAGCAAAGGATGGCTGTACCTGTTACCGGTGGTATTGTTCATCGGCAGCGGTTTGCTGGACACCATGATAAAATACGTAGAGCAAGGTTACCTTGACCACGGCAATCAGGACACGTACCTGATCACGGCGTTTTCCATGGCGGCTTTGATAGGGCTGATCGTGCTGGTTTTGCAACTGGTGACTGGCCGTACAGCATTGACGTGGAAGGGAGTGCTGGCGGGCATTATGATAGGCGTGCCAAACTATTTTTCCATCTGGTGCCTGTTGCAGGTGCTGAAATTATATGCCGATAACAGTTCGGCTATTATTCCCATCAACAACATGGGCATCGTATTATTCAGCGCCGTAGCGGCCTGGATGCTTTTTAAGGAACGCCTTTCCGGTATTAACTGGATCGGTATTTTGCTGGCCATAGGGGCCATCGCCCTTATTACCTATGGCTAGACTTTGCGGGTATGGCAGATACTTATTTTACCATAGAACGTTCATCTATAGCCGAATTTAAAGACCGCGGCAGCAGGTTCATTGCTTATGCTTTCCCCATTCAATCCGCCGATGAGTTGAAGCAAAGGCTGAGCGACATCAAAAAAGAACATCCAAAAGCTACGCACCACTGTTTTGCTTATCGCCTTGGCACCGAGGGCTATAATTTTCGGGTAAGCGATGACGGTGAACCTTCCGGTTCTGCCGGTCGTCCCATCCTGGGACAAATTGATAACAGGCAATTAACAAACACGCTGGTGGTTGTGGTGCGTTACTTCGGTGGCAGCCTGCTCGGCATACCGGGGCTCATCAATGCATACAAAACAGCCACCATGCTTTGCCTGCAGGTCACGCCGGTGGTGGTCCGGTCCATTGCCGCGCTATACCAGTTGCAATTTCCTTATACACAACTTGATGCGGTGCTGAAAGTGCTTAAGCACATGGGATTGACCGTCTTGAAAAAAGACATCCAGCTTTTCTGCAATGTAACGGTAAGCGTGCCGCTGAAAGATGTGGAAAACCTGGAACGGGGACTCGGCAGCATGGAAGGCCTGACCATTACCCGTCAAGCCAATTCTTGATTGATATCAAGACGTATAAGGGTTTCATCTTAGGAGTGTTACATCGGCGGCGCCGCGACCCAATAATTAAGCGGCTTTTTCGTTTTTGCACATATAGATATCCGTTAGACGAGCCAATAACTATGAGAACCCTTAAGCCGTACCTTTTGTTAATAGGTTGCCTTTTGTTGTTAACAACCAAAGCAACCGTCGCGCAGGAAATAACGCCTGCCATCCTGAATTCCACGGGCGGAAGCGCTTCCAATGGCATATCACTGGAGTGGAGCGTTGGCGAAATGACCACCGTTCGTTCTGCCGGTACAGACCGATTGCTCGTGAATGCTGGCATCTTGCAGGGACAGGCATGGCAATCATCATCCAGGGGTTCAGTTCGTGTTAAGCCAACCATTATACCTAATCCTCTTGTAAGCCATGGATACCTCCATTACCAGGAAGCATCGCGTGGGACCATCAGTTGCGAAATAACAGATGCTTCGGGCAAAGTGCTGAGGAAATTGGAGTTTGCGCACCAGGGCGGATTGCGTTCGTACAGGATAAACACTCAGGACATTCCGGCGGGTGCATTGTACTTCATCATCAGGTTTACTTCATCTACCAACACTGCTGCGGTTAATACAGATTTGATTAAAGTCGTTAGGCAATAAATATCCCTATTACATGAAAAACCAGTCCATGAAAACTTTACTGTTTTGCTTGATCATGCTGTTGTGCGGGCAAACGATGCTTGCACAATCACCGTTTCAATTGAACTACCAGGGTACAGCCCGCGACCAATCGGGTGTGGCCATGGCCAACCAGGTTTTAAGGATACGCGTTACCATTCGCAGTGGCAGCGCCATCGGGCCTGCTGAATATTCCGAAACGCGTGGCGTTACTACCAACAAATATGGATTGTTCAATTTCGCCATCGGCAGCGCCGGCGCTTTGTATGCCAATGGCACATTGCAAGGCGTAAACTGGGGCGCAGGCAATAAATACATGCAGGTGGAAATGGACGCAGCAGGCAACAACAATTTCGTTGACCTGGGCGCTTCGCAACTGTTGAGTGTTCCTTATGCTTTGTATGCCTTGCAGTCAGGATCAGCCGCTCCTGCGCTGTTGGCTGATAATGGTGTAGCGATAACAGATTCTATCGTGCAATTGGGAAACCCCGTAGGTGATTCTTCCGCACGTTTTTCCACCAGCCGCGAAGTGCCGCTTGGAGGTAACAATTTATTTTTCAGCAATGGCCGCCTTTCCATCAATAACAATACAAAGAGCGATGCTTTTTTAACGATTGAGTCAACGGACCAACGGGTGCCTACCTTGGTACTTACCAGTTCCACACCAAAACATTACCAGTCCATCTTGGTACACAAGGCATCTGAGGCTGCGCAGTCGGGCACGGGACTGGACTGGTCGTTCAACATGCAGGACTATGTGAACATTCAGCCAGATGGTGTTGCGCATACCAATAATACCGTGTATCAATATGGCTGGAACATTTCCCCCTGGGGCGACCGCGCGGACCCAACTAAAGCAGCATTTCTGCAATCATGGGAACAACGTTTTGCTATCGGCGATTATGGTGATTGCAGCGAGTTTCACGTAGTGGGCATCAATAAACAAGGCGTATCGCGGAGGCACTGGAGTGTGCTGAGCTCGCACGACGCCCGCAACTCTTATATGTATTGGACAGCCAATTCCTATACCTGGTATGCCGATACGCCGGTACCTGACGTTGCAATGATGTCGCTGGCAAAGAGCGGTACGCTTGGATTAAATGGAGAGGATTCAAAAATAGATTTTACAAAAAGCCTTGCCAATGGCGGTACGGCCATCATAAGGCAATTGAACGCCGCGGGCGACAGGTATTACAGCTTATTTGGATTGAACGATATGGATGAACTGCAGGTAGGTTCCATTGAAACGCCGGTTTGGATGCAACATGGCTTCCTGAACCTCGGCGGATACAACAAACCTTATGGTGCTATCTTCAACCTGCAGGACAAAGAAATACACATCGGCGTACCGGAACCTGCCACTAACCGCGCCCCGCATAACACCCTGCAGGTAAATTCCTGGGGCCGTGACATGGTTAAATTAAAAGCATGGCACAGCGGTGTTACATGGGCGCATGGCATAGACGACTACGGACATTTTTATATCAAGGACGTTGACAACAGCCAGCAAAAGATGATGTTGAGAAACCAGGGTGGCATATTGTTCCCTACTTATACCTCTGCTGAAAGAGACAATATAACAGATCCGCAGGATGGTGAGTTGATATACAACCGCGACGTGATCAATCCCGAAGGAAAAGTGGGAGATTTCGAATTCTATCGTGCCGACGATGCTTCCTGGACTACTTTCTCCACCACTTCACGCAACATCGCCAATGCCGACCTTACGGTTACCGGCCACCGCGTTGTGGCAGGCAACAACCGCAACCTTTCCTTTAACGCGTTCAACAGGCTGCAATATAATTCCAATGAATACCAAGTGAACACCACCAATGGCATAGCGCTTATGGACCAGGGCGGCAGGGTGCGCATTCCTAATTTGCCAGATGTGCATGCCAATAACCCCAATGGTTATCTCGCAATAGATGATTCAGGATATGTTTTCCGTGCGCATGGCGGTGTGTTCAGGCAGGTTGTCAATACCACTTCAAAAATATACGCGGTAAGCCAGGATGATTATACGATACAACTCTCCGACCTTACACAAACCTCACAGGTAACCTTACCCGATCCGGCAACCTGTAAAGGCCGCATACTGGTATTGTGGAATGGCAACCAATCAGTGGTTGCAGTTTGGAAAACCGACAGGCCAATATTCGAAACGCCAAAGAAATCGTTTACGGTGATCCCGAATGAAAGCAGTTTGCAGATACAATCCGATGGAGTAAGGTGGATAAAAATCAATTAGCAGTTATCGCTTAAACCGTTCGCTCACCACCAGTTCTTTATTGCTGCTAACGGCATAGGAGTAAAAACCTTCACCCGTTTTTACGCCCAGTTTTCCGGCGGTGACCATATTGGTAAGCAGGGGGCAAGGCGCATATTTGGGGTTTCCAAATCCATCGTGCAATACGTTGAGGATGGAATAACAAACATCCAGCCCGATAAAATCCGCCAGTTGCAACGGTCCCATGGGATGCGCCATGCCCAGCTTCATAACTGTATCAATTTCTTCTACGCCGGCCACGCCTTCGTACAAGCTGTAAATGGCCTCGTTGATCATGGGCATGAGTATGCGGTTGGCGATGAAGCCGGGATAATCATTCACCACGCAGGGTATCTTACCCAATTGTTTGGATAGCTCGACAACGGTATTGGTTACATCCTTGCCGGTAGCATAACCATTGATGACCTCCACCAGTTTCATCACCGGCACCGGATTCATAAAATGCATGCCGATAACCTTGTCGGCCCTTTTGGTAGCCGCGGCAATTTTTGTAATGGAAATGGAAGAAGTATTGGTGGCGAGTATTGCATCTGGCTCGGCTTCGGCATCCATCTGTTGAAATATTTTCAATTTCAACTCCGTATTTTCAGTAGCGGCCTCTACCACCAGTTGACAATCCGCTATTCCTTTAGACAGTTCATTAAACGTGCTGATCCTGTCCAGCGCGGTTTTTTTTTGTTCTTCTGAAACAGTACCCTTTGCAACCTGCCTGTCGAAATTTTTACTGATGGTTTGAAGCGCTTTGCTCAACTGTGAAGCATTTACATCTATCAGTCTTACGGTAAAGCCTTGCTGGGCAAATACGTGGGCTATGCCATTGCCCATGGTGCCTGCTCCTATAACCGCCACGGTTTGGATCATACGTCGATCAATTTGGATGCAAATCTAGCGTTGATTATTAATTATTGATTATTAATTACTAATTACTGGCTCCGGAAAGGAATAATCAATAATAAATCAGCTATTCTATTTATTCTTGAAGTCGCCGCGCTTCCACGCCTGTATGAATTCGGCCCATGCAAATGGATTGAACAGGTTTTGCGCAGGCATCTGGCCGGCTGAATAATAACGGTTGGCCTGGTTGCGCAGGGTATAATTGGCGCCTTCGCGGCCATCGGCGGGCAGGCTTCTTACGAGGATGCGCCGCTTGGATTCCTCGGTATTTTGCCGGGCAATTTCAATATCGTCCGCGGGAATATCGGTATTGATGAAATCCCTTTCAAATTGTTCGCGCGTAGGCCTTGGTTTAATGATGGTGGCGGGAAGGTAAACGGTATCGGTAACCATCAATTGAATGACACTGTATTGATTTCCATCCAGCTCTCGCGGTATTTCCACCAATTTTGGCTTGTAGCCGATGCTGGTGAACTCAACAAAGTCGCCTTTCATTACCACTATGGAAAAAACGCCTTGTTCGTTGGTAACGGTACCGCGGTTCTGGCCTTTTACAACGATACTTACGGCGGGAATGCCTCTTAAGCTGTCGGCCGTCATTACCACGCCATATAACTGCACCACGGAGTCCCTCAATCGCTCAAATTGCGCCTTCGCAGAAATGCATAGCCCGGCAGTAAATAGGGTGATAAAAAGTAAATATCGCTTCATCGGTTTCAAATATAGGGACAACCAATATATTTAATAACTAAAATCCCTTGCCACGGATTAATTTTGCGGATTGGTAATTCTTTTTTAACAAAACCTTTCGTGATGACCCGTGAGCAAGTAATTGACGCACTTAGCAATGTTCAGGAACCCGACCTGGGGAAGGATCTCGTTACCCTTAATATGGTAAAGGACATTGTGATTTCCGGCAACGATGTTTCCTTTACGGTTGTGCTTACAACGCCCGCCTGTCCCCTGAAAGACATGATACATAATGCCTGTGTAAACGCTGTTAAGCTGCTGGTGAACAAATCCGCCAATGTGCATGTGAACTTCACGGCCAATACCACTTCCAGGCGCAATGATGCCGGCAATGTACTTCCCGCGGTAAGAAATATTATTGCGGTGGTAAGCGGCAAGGGAGGCGTGGGAAAAAGCACCGTGGCCGCCAATCTTGCGCTGGCCTTTGCAGAAGGAGGAGGCAGCGTGGGACTGATGGATGCGGATATTTATGGGCCAAGCGTGCCCATCATGTTCGGCGTGCGAGGCGAGCGGCCCCGCATGATGAACGTGGGTGAAAAAGGAATGATAGTGCCATTGGAAAAATTCGGCATAAAGCTCATGAGCATCGGCTTATTGGTGGATGAAAGGAGTGCGGTGGTATGGCGCGGCCCCATGGCCAGCAGCGCCATCAAGCAATTTGTTACTGACGTGTATTGGGGCGCGCTGGATTATTTGATAGTAGACATGCCGCCGGGCACAGGCGATATTCATCTTACACTGCTGCAAACCGTCCCGGTTACCGGCGTGGTTGTGGTAACAACTCCCCAGGATGTGGCCCTTGCAGATGCAAAAAAAGCCATTGCGATGTTTGGCCAGGCACAGATCAATGTGCCCATCATCGGGTTGGTGGAGAACATGAGCTATTTTACACCCGCTGAATTGCCCGACAACAAATATTACATTTTCGGAAAAGAAGGGGGCAAACGCCTCGCGGAAGAATACGATATTCCCTTCCTCGGCCAAATTCCACTGGTGCAAAGCATACGCGAAGGCGGTGACACGGGAGTTCCCATTATGGTCAGCGATGATCATATTTCGAAAAAAGCATTCGGCGAATTTGCAGGCAATGCCGCGCGCAGCATCGCCATGCGCAATGCAAATATGAAGGGTGTGGAAGTAGCGGAAACAGTAAAAGAAGTAAATGAACCGCTGGGTCATTGAAGTCATTGAGTCATTAAGTCATTATCGATGTATAGTCTGCCTTATTTCAAAGAAGAAGACCAGGAAGTAGTGTTGCAATTCATGCGCGAGCATCCTTTTGTAACGCTTGCCGGTTGTGACGCCGATAACAAGCCCGTGATAACACAGGTGCCCGTATTGATAGAGCAGCGCGATGGAAAATTGTTCCTGCAGGCGCATATCATGCGGCAAACCGATCACCACAAGGCGTTCGAGCAAAATCCAAATGTGCTGGCGCTTTTTACGAGCCCGCATACTTATGTGAGCGCCAGTTGGTACGACGATCCGCAACAGGGGTCTACCTGGAATTATATTTCCGTGCACGTGAGGGGCACGATCAGGTTCATGGATGATAATGGACTGGTGGCGCTCATGAGAAAGTTCACATTGCATTTCGAAAACAACAATAGCCAATCTCCTACAATATTCGATAACCTTCCGCAGGAATATACCAGCCGCATGCTGAAGGCCATCATAGGCTTCGAAGTAGAAGTGGAGTCGGTTGAAAATGTATTCAAGCTAAGCCAGAACCGCGATGAAAAAAGTTATCATACCATCATCGGTAAATTGCAAAGCCAGGGTGGCGCTGGTTCGTATATTGCGGAAGAAATGAAAAAAAGAGCGGACCAACTATATCCGAAATAATAAAGTAATCCTTTCCAATGAATTTGCTAAAAGACCTTGTCCGGCTGGCATGTGTGCTCATTTTTGTTGTAGCTTGTCACATGGCCAGGACGGCAGGCACCCAACTTACTGCTTTCGACACCCAGGGGCACCGGGGCTGCCGCGGATTGATGCCGGAGAATACCATTCCCGCCATGGTCACTGCGTTAAACCTGGGCGTAACCACGCTGGAAATGGACGTGGTCATCACCAAAGACAAACAGGTTGTCCTTTCGCACGAGCCTTTCATGAACCATGAGATCGTTACCAGGCCGGATGGTTCCCTCATCGAAGAGCGCGAGCAAATGAAATACAACATCTACCAGATGAATTACGAGGAAGTAAAAAAGTATGATGTCGGATTAAAGCCGCACCCACGGTTTCCCCGCCAGGAAAAAATGAAGGCGATCAAGCCCTTGCTTTCAGACCTCATCGACAGCGTGGACCAATATATGATCACCAGCCGCAGGCCACATCCTTATTACAATATCGAAACCAAATGCCTTCCCATTGGCGATAATCTTTACCATCCCGCTCCGGCCGAATTTGTAAACCTGCTGATGGGCGTTATAAAAAACAAACAAATCGAGGAGCGGGTGATCATTCAATCGTTCGACTTTCGCACCCTTAAGTATTTGCACGAGCATTATCCCAATATCAAAACAGCCATGCTCATTGAAGATGATGACAAGCGCAGCTTTGAGCAGCAGTTGCAAGCTTTGGGATTTGTTCCCACCATTTATAGCCCGCATTATTCATTGGTAAATCCTGCGCTGATTGAAAAATGCCGTGAGCGTAACATCAGGGTCATACCATGGACGGTGAATGACAAACCAACCATAGAACGGTTGAAAGAACTAGGAGTGGACGGCATCATTTCAGATTATCCTGACCTGTTTTAATTTTTTCCGTTCAACCAATCCAGCGCATTTTTGTACAATAGCTTTTCCCTGGTGGCTAAGGGAAGCTCCATGCTTTCGATGAGCTGGCCGGGGATGTGCTCTCCTAACGGGAAGGGGTAGTCGCTGCCGAGGCAGATCTTATCTTCCCCCGTCATATTCATCATAAATCGAAAGGCCGGTGCATCGTGCACAAGGCTATCAACCCAAAACCTTCCCAGGTAATCCCGCGGGTTCACGGTGTTGTCTATTTGTACCAGGTCGGGGCGTACGTTAAAGCCGTGCTCTATGCGGCCCAACGTATAAGGGAAGGAACCACCTCCATGCGCGAAAGCGATCCTAAGTTTGGGGAATTTCTCAAAAACGCCTGAAAAGATCAGGGAACAAATGGCACGGCAGGTTTCGGCGGGCATTCCCACCAGCCAGGGCAGCCAGTATTTTTCCATGTCTTTTTCACCCATCATTTCCCAGGGATGAACAAACAAGGCGCAGTTGTTTTTTTCAGCAGCCTCGAAGAACGGCATGAATTCAGGTTCGCCGAGGTTCTTACCATTCACATTGGTGCCTATTTCAAGGCCCGGCATCTTCAGTTCATGCAGGCAACGTTCCATTTCTTTAATGGAAAGGTCAACGTCCTGCAGGGGCACAGTGCCCAACCCAATAAATGACTGGGGATGATTGCTGACCGTTTGTGCGATATGATCGTTAAAAAACCGGGACGTGTCCAATGCGTCCGCGGGCTTCGCCCAATAGTTGAACAAAACTGGAATCGTAGAAAGCACTTGTTGATGGACGTTAGCCGCACGGCATTCTTCTATGCGTATGCCCGCGTCGAAAGTGTTGCTGTCTACCACGCGAAACACTTTATCGCCCTTCATCATGCATGCCTTGCAGTTGCGGTGTTCCAGGTGGATGAAGCCCCCATAGCCGAACTTTTCAGTCCAGTTAGGCATTTTGTCGGGCATGATGTGCGTATGGATATCGATCCTGGTCATTAAATGGAACGGTTTTTATTTCTTTACAGGCCGTTCCATTACCGAACCGCATTTGTTGCAGGTCCGCAACTCTTCCGATGAATAAAACCGCTCCATGATGGGCGGCAATTGTTTCACGATATCTTTTACGAATACAGACTCTTCGTACAGTTTATTCCCGCAATTTTCGCAAAACCACATGAAGGCGTCTTTTTCATTTTCCTCGTCTTCGCGCACCTTTTCTATTACCAAACCAACGGTATTGGCAGGCCGTTGCGGCGAGTGCGGGGTCATGGGCGGCAGCAGGAACATATCGCCTTCGTTGATGGGAATGCTTTTAGGCACGCCATCATCGATAATTTTCAATACGATATTGCCTTCCAACTGGTAGTACAGCTCTTCGCTTTCATTGTAATGATAATCCTTGCGGGCATTGGGTCCGCCAACCACCATCACTATAAAGTTCTCCGCGTCTTTGTATACGCATTGGTTGCCCACCGGCGGTTTCAACAGCTCGCGGTGCTCATCTATCCATTTTTTCAAATTGAAAGGTGCGCTTACAGCCATAAATGAATTGTTTGGTCCAAAGATCGTTCTTTAGAGGTAATGAATTGAGGTCAAAAAATTACGACAATTTTTATTTAGGTTTGATTTTTAAACAAATACATGAATCTTTCATTAGATGGCAAAACCGCACTGGTTTGCGGCAGTACACAGGGGATCGGGCTGGCCATAGCAGAAGAATTGGCCCTGCTCGGCGCCAATTGCATATTGCTGGCAAGGAATGAAGACGCACTGAAGGAGGCGCTCCTGAAGCTCGACACCAGCAGCAGGCAATTGCATACGTACGCGGTGGCCGACTTCAACAATCCCTGGCATGTTAAGGCCACCATCGATCGCATAGTAGAGGCGAATACCGTGCACATACTCATCAACAATACCGGCGGGCCTCCCGCTGGTCCTATTCTGGGGGCTATCCCCGAAGAATTTTTAATTGCATTCAACCAGCACCTCGTTTGCAATCATATATTGGCCAAGGCGGTGATACCGGGCATGAAGGAAGCTGGTTATGGACGCATCATCAACATCATTTCCACTTCCGTAAAAATACCTTTAAACAACCTGGGGGTTTCCAATACCATCCGTGGCGCCGTGGCTTCATGGGCCAAGACCATGGCCAACGAGGTGGGCCCGTTCAACATCACCGTAAACAGTATTCTGCCCGGGTTTACCCGCACGCAACGGTTGACCAGCATCGTTGCCACCACCGCGGCCAAAAAGCACGCAGACGAAGAAACAGTGGAACGCGAAATGCAGCAAGAGGTGCCATTGAAGCGCTTTGGAGAGGCGAGCGAGGTGGCCAACGTGGCCGCATTTCTTGCAAGCCCTGCGGCATCGTATGTAAGCGGGGTAAGCATACCCGTTGATGGAGGACGTACCGGAACCATTTAGTTGAATGAAACAGAGCGCATGCAATTCGACATACCATATTATTTAGAGAATTATATCGGCGGAAACCTGATCGGCCCTTTAAGCGGCAAGTTCATCGAAGACGTAAACCCTGCCACGGGCGAAGTGTTCACGCATGTACCCGACAGCAATGAAAGGGACGTGGATATTGCAGTGATGGCCGCACAAAAAGCGCTTCCCGCATGGTCAGTGATGCCGGTGGAACAGCGGTTCATGATCCTCAACAAAATTGCTACGCTGATAGAGGAAAACCTCGATAAGCTGGCGCAGGCAGAGACCATCGATAATGGGAAACCGCTCTGGTTAAGCAAAAGAGTGGATATACCGAGGGCTTCGGCCAATTTTCGCTTCTTTGCTACCGGATTGATGCACTTTGCCTCCGAGCAGCACAATATGGAGGACAAGGCCATTAATTATACCCTGCGGCAACCGATCGGCATCGTAGGCTGCATTTCGCCGTGGAACCTGCCTTTATATCTTTTTACCTGGAAGATCGCGCCGGCCATGGCAGCGGGCAATTGCGTAATTGCAAAACCTTCGGAGATAACGCCTGTAACAGCATTTTTGTTAAGCCACATTTGTAAAGCTGCAGGATTACCGGAAGGGGTATTGAACATCGTGCATGGCACAGGGCCCGGCGCGGGAGAAGCCATTGTAAAACATCCCGCTATCAAGGCCATATCTTTTACGGGCAGCACCCGTGCAGGAGAAAGGATCGCATCGCTGGCGGCGCCTAAGTTCAAGAAACTTTCATTGGAACTGGGCGGTAAAAACCCTAATATCATTTTCGCGGATTGCGACTGGGAAAAAATGATGCGCAATACCATACAATCTTCTTTTTCGAACCAAGGGCAAATTTGTTTGTGCGGCAGCAGGATTTTGGTGGAAGAAAGCATCTATGAACGCTTCAAAAAAGAATTTGTTGAAAGAACGAAAGAATTGGTGGTAGGCGATCCGCTGGATGAAAATACTAAGCAGGGGGCCGTGGTAAGCAAAATGCATTTTGATAAGATCATGGCTTGCATCGAAACCGCGAAGCAGGAAGGAGGCAGGATATTGCACGGTGGCAATGCGGTTACGCTCAACGGGCGTTGCGGCAAAGGATATTTCATTCAGCCAACGGTCATTGAGGGATTGGGCCCGTCGTGCCGCACAAATATGGAAGAAATATTCGGGCCTGTCGTAACATTGCAGCCATTTAAAACCGAGGAAGAGGCCTTGCAACTTGCCAATGCGTGCGAATATGGTTTAGCTGCCATGATCTGGACGCAGGACATTTCCCGGGCGCACCGTGTAGCATCGAAAGTAGAAAGCGGGATTATTTGGGTAAACTGCTGGCTGGTGCGCGACCTGCGTACTCCTTTCGGCGGAATGAAGAACAGTGGCGTGGGCAGGGAAGGCGGATGGGAAGCCCTGCGATTTTTTACCGAAGCGAAGAATGTGTGCGTGCAACTGTAGTTAAAATCATTATGTCGGATATTATCAAAACGGAGAATGCTTCAAAGCCTTTAGGCGCATACCCCCATGCAAGGAGAGTGGGCAACCTTTTGTTCCTTTCGGGTATTGGTCCCCGTAATCCGAAGGACAATTCCATTCCCGGCCTTGAACTGGATGCCTATGGAAATATTATAAAATATGATATAGAAGCAGAGTGCCGTTCGGTATTCGCCAACGTAAAGGCCGTGCTGGAAGCAAGCGGCAGCAGTTGGAACAATATCGTGGACGTAACGGTGTTCCTCACCAATATGAAACAAGATTTTCCGCAATACAACAAATTGTATGGCGAGTATTTTAGCAGCGTGCAGGCCTGCCGCACTACCGTAGAAGTAAAAAGCCTGCCTACGCCGATTGCTATCGAATTAAAAGTGATTGCCACCATCGATCAATGACCGGATAACAGATGAATTTTGAAAACAGTTTAGCATTTGCCCGCAAAATGGATGAACAGGATACCCTACGTCATTTCCGCGAACGGTTTCACATTCCCATTTTCGAAGAAAGAGAGCAGGTGTATTTTATCGGCAATTCATTGGGCTTGCAGCCCCGCACTACCCGGGATTATGTAAACCAGGAACTGGACGATTGGGCAAAGCTTGGCGTGGAAGGCCATTTTTATGCACGCAACCCCTGGCTCTCCTATCATGAAATATTCCCGGTGCAACTTTCAAAAATAGTGGGTTGCCTACCGCATGAAGTGGTGGTGATGAACCAGCTTACAGTGAACGTACATTTGCTGCTGGTAACATTTTACAGGCCCAACCGGCAGCGGTTCAAAATTATTTGTGAGGCAAAGGCTTTCCCTTCTGATCAATATGCATTGGAATCCCAGGTGCGCAATCATGGCCTCGATCCTGCCGATGCAATTGTTGAAGTAAAACCGAGGATGGGCGAGCATACCATCCGCACAGAAGATATTATAGCCACAATCCGCGAGCATGGCCGCCAAACGGCGGTTGTTTTTTTCGGAGGGGTACATTATTATACGGGCCAGGCATTCGATATAAAAAGCATCACCCATGCGGCCCACGAGGCAGGCGCCTATGCCGGTTTTGACCTGGCACATGCCGCGGGCAATGTTGCATTGCAATTGCATGACTGGAAGGTTGATTTTGCCTGCTGGTGCAGTTACAAATACATGAACTCCGGGCCCGGGGGGGTGGCGGGAGCGTATATTCATGAGCGTTATGCCAGGGACACACGGCTCCCGCGCTTTGCGGGATGGTGGGGATACACCAAGGAAACCCGGTTTAAAATGGACAAAGGTTTCGAGGCCATACCCACCGCCGAAGGCTGGCAACTAAGCAATGCGCCCATACTTGCCATGGCGGCGCACAAAGCATCGCTGGACATTTTCGACGAGGCCGGCATGGACGCGTTGACCACGAAAAGCAAATTACTTACGGGCTATCTCTTGTTTATCCTGGACGAGATCAATAACCGGCGAACGCATAAGACCATCGAGCTGATCACACCGCGTGATGAAATGGACAGGGGTGCACAGGTATCGTTGCTCATGCTGGAAAAAGGCCGCGAAATTTTCGATGGATTGATGACCCGTGGGGTAATGGTAGACTGGAGGGAACCGAACGTGATTCGCGTGGCGCCGGTGCCCCTGTACAATACTTTTGAAGACGTGTACCGCTTCGGCAATATCATTCAATCCATTTTAGAAGAGCATTAGGCTATGCGTACATCGAAAAATATTATGATAATCGGGGCGGGATTGGTAGGCTCGCTACTGGGCATTTACCTGTCGAGGCGCGGGCAGCGGGTAAGCATATACGAACGCCGTGGGGATATGCGCAAAGAGACAATGGCAGCAGGACGATCTATTAACCTCGCGTTGAGCGACCGCGGCATCAAGGCCTTGCAGGAAGTAGGCATTGCAGCGGAGGTCCTGGAAATAGCCATTCCCATGAGCGGCCGGCTGATACACCATCCTGATGGGTCTACCGTAATGCAGCCTTACGGCAAAGAAGGACAGGCCATCAATTCGGTATCGAGAGGGGAGCTCAACAAAAAACTGATGGACCTTGCGGAAGCCCAGGGTATCGAATTATATTTTCACCATCGCTGCGCCGCCATCAACTGGTACGCCAATGAAGTGCAATTTGAAATGGATGATAATGCCGGCGATGCAAAAAACATTTCAGCAGATATTATATTCGGTGCAGACGGCGCTTATTCCGCCGCAAGGCTGCAACACATGCTGAACCATTCTACGTTCGACTATCATCAATACTATATCGATTGCGGCTACAAGGAATTATCCATTCCTGCCGGTACCAACAACAGCTTCCTGATGGAAAAGCATGCGTTGCACATCTGGCCGCGCCGCGATTATATGCTGATAGCCTTGCCCAATCTCGATGGCAGCTTCACCTGCACCTTGTTCTTCCCTTTCGAAGGACCGCTCTCATTTCAAAACCTTGACACCGAAGAAAAGGTAACACGGTTCTTTCGCGATAATTTCAATGACATCATGCCATTAATACCCGACCTGGTGCAGCAGTTCTTCCGCAATCCTACGTCGTCGCTGGTAACGGTAAAATGTTATCCCTGGACAAGAGGTGATCGTTTTGCGCTGATAGGGGATGCCGCTCACGCCATCGTTCCATTTTTCGGGCAGGGAATGAATTGTGGTTTCGAAGATTGTTCGGTATTGAACAATCTATTGGACGAACATGGTGAAGATTGGAAAAAAGTATTGAACGCATACCAGCAGCTTCGCAAGCCCGATGCCGATGCCATTGCAGACCTGGCCGTAAATAATTTCACGGAAATGCGCGACAAAGTTGCCGACCCAAAATTTTTATTGCAGAAGAAGATCGAGGCAAGGCTGCATGAAAAATATCCGTCCAAATGGATCCCCGCTTATTCACAGGTAACGTTCAGCCCTCATATCCGCTACAGCGAAGCATTGCGCAACAGCCAGCGGCAGGAAATGATCATGCAGGAGGTAATGCGGCAAAAAGACCTGGAGCAACGGTGGCAGGACGAAGGGTTTTTAGAACAGATCGTTAGCATGATGGAGCATAAACCGTAAAGCAATGACGCGTCAACAACTCATTGAACAAATATTTACAAAACGATCTTACCTCTGCGTGGGGCTGGATACCGATTTGGACAAAATGCCCGGGCACTTGCAATCGCATCCCGATGCTGTATTTGAGTTCAACAAGGCTATCATCGATGCCACGCAGGACCTGTGCGTGAGCTACAAGATCAACACTGCTTTTTACGAGGCCCAGGGACTGAAGGGCTGGGCCGCGCTGGAAAAAACCATCGGCTATATTCCGTCCACACATTTTAAAATTGCCGACGCCAAGCGCGGCGATATCGGCAACACATCCTCGCAATATGCCAAAGCATTTTTTGAAGCGATGCATGCAGACGCCATCACCGTTGCGCCATACATGGGAGAAGACAGTGTAAAGCCTTTCTTACAATTCGACGGTAAATGGGCGATCGTGCTCGGACTTACTTCCAATACAGGCGCCAAAGATTTTGAATTGCAACGCATGGGAGATGAACTGCTGTATGAAAAAGTGCTGAAAACCGTCGCCGAATGGGGAACGCCGGATAACCTCATGTTTGTGATCGGCGCTACGCAAGCCGATGAGTTCATCAATATACGCAAGCTTATGCCTGATCATTTTTACCTGGTGCCCGGTGTTGGTTTCCAGGGCGGAAGCTTGCGCGAAATTTCAGAAAAGGCCATGAACCGCGACTGCGGGCTGCTGGTAAACGTCAGCCGCTCCATCATTTATGCATCGCCGGGAACAGATTTTGCGAGCGAAGCAAGAACGATCGCGCAGCAATATCAACAAGAAATGAACGGCTATTTGAAGTAATGTGCAAATGTACAGATATGCGAATGTGTAAATTGATAGGGCTGCTGATATTGTCTCTGCAACCGTAATTAATATTATTTTTTTATTTGAGCATCTGCAATCTGCACATTTGCACATTAATCACTATTTTCCCGTATAAAATTTCACGTCACATGCGATTGTTTTTCTTCATGTTGGGCATGATGATCTGCTTGTCATCCGCTATTGCTCAAACCCCCGCTACCAAAGCTAATTACCAGCTTGCCGCGCGCTTTGCTCCCCGCAAGCTGGATAAAATGATCTTCAGTACTTCAGTTGACCCGCACTGGTTGAAAAAATCAGACCGGTTTTGGTACGTATATGAAACTCCCGATGGCAAGAAATGGTATGTCGTCGACCCATCGAAAGGAGAAAAAAGACTGATGTTCGACAATGCGAAACTGGCTTCGGAGCTCACCAAGATCATCAAGGACCCTTTTGACGCGCAACATCTTCCCATAGACAGCCTGCGCTTTATCCGCGACGAAAACTGGATACAGTTCGAGGTAAAAAGCAGCCAGGAGATCGAGAAGAAAGATACTACCCGCAGAAATGCGCCACCAATCAAGGAAAGGAAAACATTTTATTTTGAGTATAACCTGGTTACCGAGCAATTGGTGGAGCTCAGCGATTTTAAAAAACCGAAGCGCCGTCCCATGTGGGCTTCCATTTCGCCCGATGGACAAACCATCGTGTTCTCCCGCAACTTCAACCTGTTTTGGATGGACCGCGCTAATTATGAAAAAGCATTGAAGAATGAAGACGACAGCACCATCGTTGAGAACAGGCTTACGTCTGATGGTATCGAGTACTTTGCTTATGGCTCCTCTCAAAACGAAACCAATGTAGAGAAGGAGCGGAATAAGAACAAACGCAAGCCGGCTTTCGCGTTTTGGTCGCCCGATTCAAAACACTTTGCCCTGGTGCGTGTTGACCAGCGTGCTGTAAAAGAGCTTTGGGTCATCAACAGCATTGCAGACCCCCGGCCTACGCTCGAGACCTATAAATACCACATGCCGGGCGAAAAAGAATCGCCGGTTGACTATGTGCTGCTGTTCAATATGAACAGCAAGACTTATAAGGAACTGCCGATAAAATTATTCAAGGACCAAAACATCAGCATCTGGTCTGCGCCTTTTATGCAAAGCACCCGCGACGATGATTGGAGGCCGCTGATGTGGCTCGGCACCAATGATAAATTCTATTTCCAGCGCACCAGCCGCGACCTCAAGCGCATCGACGCCTGCGTGGTAGACATTCATACCGGCAGCGTGAAGCCATTGATAGAAGAAAGAATGAACACTTACGTAGAAACCAGGAGGCTTGGCGTAGTGAAAGGCGGCGAAGAATACATTCACTGGAGCGAACGCGATGGATGGGCGCATTTTTATTTGTTCGATAGCAATGGAAAGCTCAAAAATCAAATTACTTCCGGCCCCTGGCATTGCGAGGACATTGTAGGCATCGATGAGAATAAAAGGGTATTGTATTTCTCGGCCAACGGCAGGGAACCGAATGAAGATCCTTATTACATGCATTTGTATCGCGTGAATTTCGACGGCTCCGGCTTGAAGTTGTTGAACCCGGGCGAAGCCGAACATTCCATGAGCATGAACGACAGCAAGCAATTCTTCGTGGATAATTCTTCCAGGGTCAACACCGTGCCGAAATCCGTCTTGTATGCGAGTGATGGCAGGAAGGTGCTGGACCTGGAGACCGCCGACCTTTCCTCCTTATTTGCTGCGGGATATAAATTCCCGCAGGTATTCAAGGTAAAAGCAGATGACGGCATTACCGACCTGTATGGTGTGATGTACAAACCATACGATTTCGATTCAACCAAAAAATATCCCATCATCACCTACGTGTACCCTGGCCCGCAAACAGAGGCGGTAAATAAATCATTTGGCCGGGGTTTCGACAGGATCGACCGGCTGGCACAGGTAGGCTTTATCGTGATCACCGTAGGTAACAGGGGAGGACATCCCAGCCGCAGCAAGTGGTATCATACCTTTGGATATGGCAACCTGCGCGATTATGGCCTGGCAGATAAAAAAGCAGCCATCGAGCAGCTTGCAGACCGTTATCCTTTCATCGATATTAATCGCGTGGGTATTCACGGTCATTCCGGCGGAGGATTCATGAGCACAGCGGCAATACTGGTATACCCGGAATTCTTTAAAGTGGCAGTGTCCAGTGCAGGCAATCACGACAACACCATCTATAACCGCTGGTGGAGCGAAAAGCACCATGGCGTGCGTGAAGTGATCACCGAAAAGGGGGATACGTCTTTCGTGTACAGTATCGAAAAGAATCCTGACCTGGCTAAAAACCTCAAGGGCAAATTATTGCTCTTTCATGGTGATATAGATAATAACGTACATCCGGCCAATACCATGCGCGTGGTAAATGCGCTGATACTGGCAAACAAGCGCTTCGATATGATATTGTTGCCCGGGCAGCGCCATGGCTTCGGCAATATGACGGAATACTTTTTCTGGCGGATGACGGATTATTTCAGCAATCACCTGTTGGGCGATTTTACCTCATCGTCTGCCGTAGACGTTGAGCACATGAACCGTGAGATAGAGCAAAGTAATAAGCGTGCGCAAAGGAATTAGGATTGCTGAAGACTTTAACGAATCCTACATCCCCGTGGTGCAATTTTTGTCGTTTCAACAGCAAAAATCACCGGGAAAATGTTACGGTTTGTTCTAAGTACTTTGATATTGGGCGGTATAGCCTGGTCGTGCACCAAGGGAATGGCGGCCGCCACTGATGAGCCCGCCGAGATCGTCAATTCCTTTAACGTTAACAGCACCGCCATACTGGAAGCCGTGAATAACGTGCGGCAGAAAGGTTGCAATTGCGGTGGCGTCAAAATGCCGCCCGTACCGCCGGTTACCTGGAACAACCAACTCGCTCAGGCCGCATACAATCACAGCAAGGAAATGCACGCGAAGCGTTTTTTCAATCACAATTCCCGCAATGGGGCCTCGCCGGGCGACCGCATAAGGGCGGCGGGCTATACCTGGAAGGCCTATGGCGAAAACATAGCCCTGCATAATACGGATGAAGCAGGCGTAGTGGATGGATGGCTGAGAAGCCCCAGCCATTGCAAAACCATTATGAGCCCGTTGTATAAGGAAATGGGCGTTGGCCGCTCGGGATCGTATTGGACCCAGGATTTTGGAGCGAAGTAGACATCCTATTTAAATTCATACTTTCCTTTCGCCGTCCACCACGGATGAATTTCAAAGCGGAGACGCCCGGTAATGATAGCACTGTCTGTACTGATATAGCTTGCTGCTTCCGCAGAGTCCTTGCAATCCATAATGAATATTCCTCGCAGGTCTTTGTTATAACCCATCGGTCCTGCCATGATGATCTTTCCCTCTTTTGCCAGCCTGTCGATATTGGCAAGGTGCGCTTGCTGTATCCTTGCGGCGGTTGCGCTGTCGTGTGTGCGGTTATTGCCTTTCAGCAGGAAAACCAGCCAGTATGTTTTCATTTCTCCGTATTGCATGGTATCCTTAGGGCTAGTAGTGCTGTCGCTTTTAGCGGTTGCGGTATAAGCGCCGTCGTTATTGCCACAGGCTATTGCCAGCAGGAGAATCAGCAAGCTGCAAACGATACGGTAAAGCATGTTGTATTTTTTGGAAAAGTAAGGCTTGCCGGTGGTATTTGCCATTAACGGCCGACGAACCGGCAAAAAAAACACGACGAACCAGCTTAAATCAGTTACGAGTTATAGGTAATCATAAAAATCAAACGGGACGATCTTCTTGCGAAGTGTCCCGTTGAGTGAGTCTTGACTCAGCTGACTGCGAGTTTACATCATTCATTATACACTGCGAACAGTCTTGTCTTTTTCCTTCTTGACCTTTGCGGGCGGCGCTTCATGGCCAATGGTAAAATCGGTGAAATTACCATCGAGCTTTATTTTGGTCCTGCCTCCGCCGGATGAACCCTTGTAGTTATGGTTGAACCGGGGGCCACGCCTGTCGTCATCATCATCATCGCCCTCTTTTTTTATGCTGAAGGAAGAATTGTTTTTGAATGAACCGAAATGCGTCTCCACATCAAACTGTGCTGACATATCCCTCGGCACCACGATGGCCACGTCTGAATGCTGTGCGTCAACATCTACAGAATTGGTATTGGCCGCATGGATCACCACGCCATTGCTCTTGCAATGCTGCACCTTCACTTTTATGTCGCCGGTGGCATTCTTAATAATAGCCGCGTTGTTGATGAACTGGAAGTTGTAGTCCCCACCATCTACCCCTGCAATCTCGGCAGAACCGAATTTAACAGTTACCCTACCAGGGTCAGACAGCCGGCCTGCTTCCAGGTCTCCAAATTGCTGGTCGATGTCTACCTTGCCTTGCAGGTCGGGCAGTATCAGGTTGCCGAACTGGTGCTTTACAGTAAGCGCAAGACTGGCGGGCATGCTCACTTCATAATCGATATCGATGGTGTTGCTGTACGATTTGCCATCCTTATTGTTCTTTTCTTTCTTCTCTCCATCCTTGTTCTTATCCATTACGGTTTTGAAATAAACGGTGTTACCGTCTTTGCCATGCCTTACATCGATGCTCTCGAACATTTCCTCGGTCTTCTCCTGCACGTTAGACGATACTTCTATCCTGATGTCCACCCGTACTTCATTGCGGGACCATGTCTTAATGGTCACTTTGCCGAATTGGTTTTGAAGACTCAGATGGTCGCTGGACGATACATTATAACTTTGGCTGATGCTACGGTCCTTTGTAAACTCATACTTCTTTTTTTGTGAATAGGCGGCGCTGCTTACGAGCAGGGCAACCAGCAGAACATTGCTAAAGAGAACGTGTATTTTTTTCATGACTGTCTTTTTTTGATTGTTTGATTTCTTTGATAATAGTCAGTTGCTGATTCAGGAGGTCTGCCTGCAGGCGCAGATTCTGTATCATGGCTTCCAACAATGTTTCCGGGTCCGGGTTCGCGGGCAATGCTGCACGCAATGCCTGGTAAGAGCTGTCGAGTTTATGAATATCCTTTACAAATTGACGGTAAAGCTCCGGTTGCTCTTTTTCAATTTGCTTCAGCTCGTTTTGTTTCAATTCTATCAGTTGGGTGAAGTGATAGAGTTCTTTTGCATAGGTCGGGGGCACCTGTTTTAGAAATTCGTCCGATGGTTGTTCAGTATCGGTTTTCGTGGCCACTGTGTCAATGCTTTGCTTACGGTTCATGTAATAAAACATACCTATCACCATCACTATAATGGCCGCCGCCGCGGTCCAGCGGAGGAATGAAAGGTGGAATACCCTTTCGTCTTTTTTACCCCTCTTCAGCTCGGCGCTCAGGTTTTTCCACAATTGCGGCCTGGGCTCCTCGCTGTCGAATTCCTCACGGTTGTCATGTATGAACTTTTCCAGCTTGTTACTCATGATCGCCTCCTTTTATAATATGTAACAACTTATGTTTTGCGCGGTGGTACTGTGTGCGCACCGTTGATTCTGAAATTTTCATGATCTCTGCGATCTCCTCGTGATCATATCCTTCAAAGAGATATAAGGTCAATACGGTCCGGTATCCATTGGGCAACTTCGTAACGGCTTTCTTTATTTCCGCTACTTTCAGTTGAATATTTTCTTCGTCCAGCACTTCATCGCTCGGCATTTCCGCCACCGGCGTGGTATCGATATCTACAAAATCACCTTTGCGCTTGCGCAGCACGTTGATGGATTTGTTGATGACGATACGTTTAAGCCAGGCTCCGAAGGTGGACTTATAATTGAAGTCCGCCAGGTACCGGAACGCATCCATGAAGGCCTCCTGCAATACATCTTCTGCATCACTGGCATTGTTCACAATGCGCAGGCTGGTGTTGAACATTGCTTTGGCATATTGCTGGTAAAGGGTTTCATAACTGCGCGCATCGCCCTGTTTGCACCGCTCTACCAGATCATCATAGAAAATTGTTGCAGTCAGCTCCAAGTGATCGGGTTTTGAATGTAAGTACAATGGATGTGAATGTTTGTTGCACGTCAAGGTAAGAAAGTAGAAAAAAAAATAAGATTGGTTTTCTATAAACGGGAACCGATGGGCCTTACTGTTTAATCATCAGCATAAACTGCGAGCTAAACTTCGTACTTTTGCGCCGCACAAAATAACATTTATGGCTGCCCGCACCGACGTTTTTGTTAGCCCGGACTACTTCCAGTTAGATGAATTACTCACTGAAGAACAGAAGCTTATCCGTGAAACCGTTCGCAATTATGTAAAAAAGGAAATATCTCCCATTATCGAGGATTATGCCCAAAAGGCTGAGTTTCCACAGCAAATTGTGAAGCAATTGGGCGATTTGGGCTGCTTCGGGCCCACTATTCCCCCAGAATACGGCGGGGGAGGACTGGACTACATCAGCTACGGCCTTATGATGCAGGAATTAGAGAGGGGCGATAGCGGGGTGCGTTCCACCGCATCGGTCCAGGGTTCCCTGGTAATGTTCCCCATTTATGCATATGGCAGCGAGGAGCAGCGCAAGAAGTTCCTTCCTAAGCTGGCCAGCGGCGAATGGCTGGGTTGTTTTGGCCTCACGGAACCCGACCACGGCAGCAATCCGGCGGGAATGCTCACCAATTTTAAGGATGCCGGGGACCATGTTATTCTCAATGGTTCTAAAATGTGGATCAGCAACGCGCCTTATAGCCAGGTTGCTGTCGTATGGGCCAAGGATGAGGAAGGAGAGATCCGCGGGGTAATAGTGGAGCGTGGAATGGAGGGCTTCAGCACGCCCACCACGCACGGCAAATGGAGCCTGCGCGCATCCGCTACCGGCGAACTGGTGTTCGACCATGTAAAAGTGCCTAAGGAAAATATATTGAATGTAAAAGGCCTCAAGGGCCCGCTTAGCTGCCTCACCAAGGCCAGGTATGGCATTGCCTGGGGTTCGGTGGGGGCTGCGATGGATTGTTATGATACTGCGTTGCGTTACAGCAAGGAACGCGTGCAGTTCGACCGGCCCATCGGTGGTTTTCAATTGCAGCAAAAAAAGCTGGCCGAAATGGTGACTGAAATCACCAAGGCGCAGCTACTCAATTGGAGACTGGGAGTATTGATGAACGAGGGCAGGGCCACGCCCCAACAGGTTTCCATGGCCAAGCGCAATGGGTGCGAGATAGCCGCCAATATAGCGCGCGATGCCAGGCAGGTGCTTGGTGGCATGGGCATTACCGGCGAATACTCGATTATGCGTCATATGATGAACATGGAGAGCGTGATCACGTACGAAGGAACGCACGATATTCACCTGCTGATCACCGGCATGGACGTTACAGGCTTTAATGCATTTAAATAGTATTGGACCTGCTAATTTCCCTGGTCAGCTGATTTGATTCGTATTTTCGCAGTATGAGAATTTACCTGATCGGTTTCATGGGATCTGGCAAAACGCACTGGGGGCGGTTGCTCAGCTCAAAGCTCACGCTTCCGTTCTTCGATCTCGACAAGCAGATCATGGAAGAAGAAAAGAAGACGATCGTGGAAATTTTCGAGCAGAAAGGGGAGGAGTACTTCCGGATGATTGAAAAGGAAGTATTATACATTCTTACAGAAAGCCATGAGTCATTCGTGATGGCTTGCGGCGGCGGCACTCCCTGTTACTTCAACAATATCGATTACATGAACAATAATGGCACGTCGGTTTGGCTGAATACGCGGCTGGACGTGCTGTTCACGCGGCTGATAAAAGAAAAAGAGGTGCGGCCGCTTTTAAAAAACCTTTCCGACGGGCAGTTGAAACAATTTATTCTGAAAAAGTTCTCTGAGCGCCGCATTTATTATGAGCAGGCCAACCTGGTAGTGGAGGAAAGCGAGGCCAGCGTGGATTCTTTGATACAACACATAATGCATGTCTAAAACATTTTTGATCGTAGCCGCCTTGCTGGGAGCCGTATCGGTGGCCCTGGGCGCTTTTGCCGCACATGGATTGAAAAAAATTGTTCCGCCGGATACAGTGGCCAGTTTTGAAACCGGCGTGCGATACCAGTTCTACCACACATTCGCCTTATTGATCACCGGTTTATTATTGGAGCGCATGCAAAGCCAGTGGCTGCACTGGGCAGGTTACAGCTTCATCATAGGCATCGTACTTTTTTCCGGTTCATTGTACCTGTTAACTGCATTGAAGGCCACACAAACCGTAGGCCTTACGGGAATCGGCATCATTACGCCTTTCGGAGGCTTATTTTTTATTGCGGGATGGGTGCTGATGGCGATAGGAATTTTGAAGAGGTAGGGCTGAGTGGTGAGTTTGATGCGTAGTTATTAAATGTAAACTGGTTATGAAATCTAAAATTCATCAATTCTCATCCCGGAGCTTTCAACACCCAACTTTCCATTCACCACTCACCACTCGCCATTCACAACCCTCAACCCTTATCGCCTGCTCCTGGAGTGGTGGTAAAGACAGTTGTTATGCATTGATGCGGGCCATTGCCCAGGGTCATCAACTGAGTGCGCTGGTGAACATGATGAATGAAAATGGGAAGATATCCCGTTCGCATGGGCTTCCGTTGTCTGTGTTGCAGCAACAGGCAGCTACCCTGAACGTTCCTATTGTAGCGGTCCCTACTTCGTGGAATGATTACCGTGAGAATTTCATTACAGCCTTGCGGACCGTGCACAGCCAATACGGGGTGCAGTCCATGGTATTTGGGGATATCGACCTGCAGCCGCACCGGGATTGGGAGGAAAATGTTTGCAAAGAAGCCGGGTTGCAGGCAATATTACCCTTGTGGCAGCGCAACCGGCGCGAATTGGTGAATGAAATGATCGAAAGCGGAATCGAGGCCATCATCGTGTCGTGCAATACGCAGATGGGCCAGGATTTTCTCGGCCGCGCCATTACGCACGAACTGGCGGATGAATTGGAAGCTGCGGGTATCGATGCCTGTGGTGAAAACGGGGAATACCACACCGCGGTGGTGAATTGTCCTTTATTTGCCGGGCACATACAGTTGCCGCAATACGAAAAAGTGCTGCACGAAAATTATTGGTTCCTGAAATGGCATGATGAGTAGCCGTTATTTTATATCTTCGCGCGCATGAAAAATATAGCTGTTATAGGTCTTGGGAAAGTAGGTTCGCTGGTGGGAACATTGTTGCACGATATTTTTACCGTTACCGGTGTTGACAAGGCTGATCCGGCTGAAGAAGTACCTTTTAAAGTGTTACATGGAGATGTATTGGATGCGCAATTCGTCGCCCGCGCCCTTACAGGCATGGATGCGGTGGTATCCTGCCTTCCCTATAACATGAACCTGCCAGTGGCACAGGCTGCGTACAATGCTGGTATTCATTACTTCGACCTCACCGAGGACGTGCCTACTACCAATGCTATCATGAAAATGGCGGAGACCTCCAAAGGGGTCATGGCCCCGCAATGCGGGCTTGCGCCGGGCTTCATAGGCATTGTGGGCGCAGACCTCTGTAGCCGCTTTACCAAATTGCGTGATGTTGAATTGCGTGTAGGTGCGCTGCCCCGATACCCGAACGGCCTGCTGGGATATTCTTTTACGTGGTCGCCCGCAGGTGTTATTAATGAATATATCAACGATGCCGAAGTAATACACAACGGCGTGCGCAAGATGGTGCCTTCGCTGGATGGCATAGAGCTTATCAATATAGAAGGGCAGGAGTTCGAGGCATTCAGCACCAGCGGTGGCCTTGGCACGATGTGCGAAACGCTGCAAGGAAAGGTGGATACCCTCAATTATAAGACCATTCGCTATCCCGGCCACGCAAAGCTCATGCGCTTCCTGCTGTATGAACTGATCCTGAAAGAAAAAAGACAATTGGTAGAACAAGTGCTTACAGAAGCGAAGCCCCCCGTGCGCGAAGACGTCGTATATGTTTACGCGGTAGTAGAGGGCTGGAAGGACAATGTGCTGGCGCGGGAAGAATTTTACAATGCCTATCACCCCATCGTTATTCATGGAAGGGAGTGGAGGGCTATTTCCTGGACCACCGCCGCTTCAGTGGCCGCCGTAGTGGAGATGGTGGCTGGCGGGACCTTGCCGCAAAAAGGTTTCATCAAACAGGAGACCATACCATTCAACGAGTTTTGCAAAACAAAGAACGGGGGCCTGTACGCCCGCTTCAGTGGTAA
>Ga0196963_10000065_pt1 | contig 143238 bp, 122 predicted proteins | sample S1_5metaG_FD_148600 | JGI IMG/M metagenome (GOLD analysis project Ga0196963, IMG submission 148600) | Soil microbial communities from Anza Borrego desert, Southern California, United States - S1_5 | ecosystem: Environmental > Terrestrial > Soil > Desert | place: USA: California | collected... | reverse complement strand
CGCCGAACAGCACGGTCATGCCGCGCCCGGTATCGAGGCTCATCGCCGGGCTCAAACGCGGCGACGGATCACCGATCGCCGCCCACCCCGTGCAGTCCTGCGCGACCGCCACGCCCGCGCACGCGAGGACCGCCGCCGCCGCTGCAATAAAACCGTTCCGCACGTGCATGCTCCCCTCTAGAAAACCGCAGCATACCGCCCCCTCCCGCGAAGCAATAGACCTTCTGCTGCCTGTCGCAACGACCCGGCCCCGGCACACCCCGCCACGCCCCTAAACTCCCGCCCAATGACCCCCACGCGCGCTCCCCAGTCCCAGAACTCCCGCCCCCGCATCCTCACCGGCGACACTCCCACGGGCCGCCTTCACCTGGGCCACTGGGTCGGCTCCGTCGAGCGGCGCGTCGCCCTCCAGGACTCCTACGACTGCTACTTCCTGCTCGCGAACATGCACGCCTTCACGACCCGCTGGGACAAGCCGCAGGACATCCGCCAGGACACCATCGAGATCGTCAAGGACTGGCTCGCGGCCGGGATCGACCCGCAGCGCTCCACCATCGTGCTGCAGACCGAGGTCCCCGCCATCGCCGAGCTCACGTGGTTCTTCGCGATGTTGCTGAAGTTCAACGACGTGATGGGCAACCCCACGCTCAAGCACGAGCTTGAGACCAAGGGCCTGGCCGACTCCTACTCCTTCGGCTTCCCGATGTACACCGTGGGGCAGTGCGCCGACATCCTCGCGTTCCGCCCCACGCTGATCCCCGTGGGTGAGGACCAGGAGCCGCACATCGAGCTGGCACGCAAGGCGGCGCGCAAGTTCAACCAGACCTACTGCAACGTCGGCGACCGCGTGCCCGACGAGGAGCACCACAACGCGGGCGGCGTGTTCCCGGTGCCGAAGGCCCTCATCGGCCGTATCGGCAGGCTGCCCGGCGTGGGCGACGGCACGCAGAAGATGAGCAAGTCTCTCGGCAACGCCATCTTCCTCAGCGACTCGCCCAAGGACGTGCAGAAGAAGGTCAACAAGATCACCACCGGCCGGCAGTCACCCACCGAGCCCGGCGACGTCAACAACATCCTCTTCAAGTTCGTCGACGCGTTCATCACCGACCCTGACCGCGTGGCCGAGCTCAAGCGCCGCTACGCCGCCGGAGACAACCTCGGCGACGGCCACGTGAAGCAGGAACTCGCCGAGGCGATCAACCGCCTGCTCGAGCCGATGCGCGCCCGGCGCGCGGAGTACGAGAAGCCGGGGGGCGACGAAGCCGTCATCGACATCATCCGCGCGGGAACCAAGCGAGCCAACGCCGTCGCCGAAGGAACCCTCTACATGGCCAAGCAGGCAATGAAGATTGATTTCGGCAAGCGCACGTTGTCCTGATTGTTCCTATCCCTCTCATAGGTCCAATGAGTCATATAGGTCCTATGCCTTGGCGAGCAGCATCGCCGCCACCTTCGCCGCACCATCCGCCGCCCCCAGCTTCCTCAACCCCGCCTTCAGTTGCGCCCGCTTCCCCCCGTCCCGCAGCAGCTCCATCAGCCTCGCCCCCGCCCCTTCCACGTTCCGCGAGGGCTCAATCAAGTCATCAACCACCACCGCCGCGCCCGCCGCCATCAGCGGCTCCGCGTTCTTCTTCTGGTGCTGGTCCTTGTGGTAGGGGTACGGCATGAACAGCGTCGGCACGCCGTTGGCCCAGGCCTCCGCCACGCTCCCCGCCCCGGCGCGGCTCACCGCCAGGTCGGCCGCGCCCCAGCACACGCCCAGCTCGCGGCTGAACTCGAACACCTTCGCCGGCACGCCCGAGTCGCGGTAGGCCGACTCGATCGCGGCAGTATCGGCCTTGCCCGTCTGGTGCACCACCTGCCACCGCCCGCGGCTCAGCTCCGCGCCGTGCGCCTTCACCAGCGCCACCATCATCTGGTTGATCGACGCCGCGCCCTGGCTCGCGCCAGTGACGAACAGCGTCGGCCGGTGCGGGTCGAGGCCCAGGCGGTGCCGGCAGTCCTCTGGTGCTTCCGGCGCCGTCGCTGCCCGCCGGACGATCGGCGGGATCCGATCCCAACCGCGCGCGATGTCGCCCTCGACTGGCGCGGTCGTCACGATCTTCGTTGCGTGCTTCGAAATCCACCGGTTCGCCAGCCCCGGCGTCGCGTCAAGGTTCAGCATCAGCACCGGCACCTTCTCTACCCGCGCGGCCTGCACCACCGGCGCGGCCACAAACCCGCCGCCCGCCACCACCCACACCCGCCCCTCTTCGCTCGCCGCGGCGCGGGCCGCCTCAATCGCCCGCCGCCCCGCACGCACCGCACCGCCCCAGCTCTTTAGGAACCGCAGCGCGGTGAGCGGGCGCGCCCCGAACGGCTTTGCCGGGATCACCTCAAAGTCGATGCGTTCATCGGCAGCCCGTTCGTCGCTCAGAATCTGCGTGTCCAGCGGCCGGTCCGAGCACAAGAACCGCACCTTGGCCCACCGGTTGCGCTCCAGCACTTCCTCGGCAATCGCCAGCGCCGGGAACAGGTGCCCGCCGGTGCCGCCGCCCGCGAACAGGATTGTCGGCGCACTCCGCTGCATGGGGTGCGAAACTCGCGCAGCAGTGGGGGGCTTGCGTGGGGGAGGAGGAGTGGGGGAGCTCATGCCGCCGGGACCGCCACCTCGGGCTCGCTGGGCGTCATGCGCGCCACCGGCAGCGGGGCGGCCTCGATGATCGGCGACTCGGCACTGATCGGCACCTCCTCGAGCCCAGCCTCCACGCCCTCGTGCTGCGTCCGGTCGATCGAGATCACCAGCCCCAGCGACGCGGCCGTGAGAATCCAGCCCGTGCCGCCGTAGCTCAGCAGCGGCAGCGCGATGCCCTTCGTCGGCGCCATCCCCGTCACCACCATCAGGTTGATCACCGCCTGCACGCCCACGGTCGCGATCACGCCCAGCACGACCAGCCGCAGCAGCGGGTTCTGCTCGCGCCGCATGACCATGAACCCTGTCCACACCAGCGTCGCGAACAGCGCCGTCACCAGCGCCGCCCCCGCGATGCCCAGCTCCTCGCAGATGATCGCGAAGATGAAGTCCGTGTGGTCCTCGGGCAGGTAGTTGAACTTCTGCAGCCCGTGCCCCAACCCCCGCCCAAAGCCCCCGCCGTTGGCGATCGCCAGCAGCGACTGGATGGTGTGGTACCCGATCCCCTTGGGGTCCTCGTACGGGTCGATGAACGCGAGTATCCGCTTCACGCGGTAGGGGCTCGTGATGATCGCCCCTGCGATCCCGATCAGCGCCACCGGCACCGCCATCATGAAGTACCGCAGGCGTGCCCCCGCGGCGAGCAGCATCAGGCACGCCACGACGCCGATCAGCACGCCCGTGCCCAGGTCCTCCAGCACGATGAACCCGGCCACCAGCCCCACGCAGAACAGCGCCGGAACCAGCCCGCGCCAGAACTCATGGATGACCCGCACCCGCGACGCGCCGTACAGCGCGATCAGCAGCACCATCGCCCACTTCGCGACCTCGCTGGGCTGCATCGACAGTGTCTCGGTGATCTGGATCCACCGGTGCGAGCCGTTGATCTTCCGCTCCAGGGCCGGCACGTACGCCAGGGCACAGAACGCCACCAGTCCTACGCTCGCCGCCAGCACGATCGTGAACGCGCGGGGCGCCCACGCCTCCGCGTACCCGGCCAGCCGCCGCACCGGCACGAACGCCGCGAACGCCATCGCGCCCACAGCCAGCGCCATGTACACCGTCGCCCGCGAGAACATGATCGACGACGCCGACGTCGTCACCGCCCCAGCCGCGGGGTCCCCCATCGCCTCCACGTGCATCGTCGCTGAGTTCACCATCATCACACCGATGGTGAGCAGCCCAATGACCGCCAAGGCAATGACCTGACCAGCGCGCATCGAACGGCCTTTATCGGCCGGTCAGCGCAAAACTGTGCAATCCCGTGCCACCCAGATGTCCTCATCTCGGTGGTCCTCGCCGGGGGATCGATTGTCACAAGAAAACAACGCGGCTCAGGAACCCAAACCCAGGCCCCACCGCCGCGTCGCCCGCCCTCATCCGCTCACTCCGCGTCTGCCTTCCTACCGCAGCGCCACTGTCCCCGCCACCGCCCGGACACCCTCCGGCAGGAACGCCCCCGTCGTCTCCGTCAGGCACCCGTCATCGGAGCAGTGGCTCGACCCGCTCTGCACCGCCGCCGCCAGGAACTCCGCCTCGGCCGTGCTCGAGGGCAGCCGGTCCCGTGGACCTTCCATCGCGATCACAAGCACTTCCTGCGGGTTCTCGTGGCACGAGCTCTCCAGCGCGGCCCGCACCAGCTCGCTGCTGCCGATGCTCGCCAGGTCGCCCTTGAAGTCCGCCCCGTTGATCTGGATGCACGAGCACCGGTCCTCGGAGTCCTTGAACACGGCGAGCAGCACCGCACCCAAAGGAGACGACCCCTTTGCCGACGCCAGCCGCACCGCCACATCGCGCCCTTCCGAACGAGGCTCAACCTTGACGTCGATCGGCACCGCCGCCGGACCGCTGTTGGTCGCCACCGGCCCCGGCACGCCCGAGGGCGCCGGCTTCATCCACGTAATCGCCGCAATGCCCAGGCACGCCGCGGCCGCGAGCGCCGCCACGCCGCCCAGGGCCTTGCGCACGTGCAGCTTCCGAGCCCCCGCGTCCGCCTGCGCCCACTCAAACCGGAGTGGCGCAGGCTCTTCCAGCTGCTCGACCTCCTGGGCCATCCGGATCAGTGCATTGAGGTCGCGGTCGTTCATCGGGGGCCACCTTCGCGAATCACTCAGCCCACCCGCCCAGCACCGGGGGCTGCCACGCAGTTATTCCCCGCCCGGCAACAACTGACCGGCAGATTCCGCGCGGTGACCCAGCTTTTCCAGGTACCGCCTGAGCTTGTCGTAAGCCGCTTTTTTACGGGTGTTGGCCGTGCTCGCAGCGACCCCCAGCCGGGCCGCGAGTTCTCGGTCGGTCACGCCGCTGCTGCTGGCCGTCAGAATCCACCGCTCCTCGTCGTCCAGCCCCGCCGGGTTGTCGCCGTCCTTCAGGCAGTTCCGCACGCACTGGATCAGCTCCGCCAGCTTCGTCTGGGCCGCCGGGTCTTCCGCGAGCCCGAGCCCCGCCATCCCCGGAGCCGCGGCGTCAAGGTGCGCGTTCGCCCGCCCTGTGCTCCGCATGTGCTGCAGCCACACCCGGTACCCCACGGCGTAGATGAATGTCGAAATCGCCGCCCGCTCGGGGTCGTACTTGCCCGCCTGCAGGGCCTGCCACACGGCCACCCACGTCTTCTGGCAGAAGTCGTCGGCCAGCTCGCTCCGCCGCCCCGTCCGGTCCATGAACAGGCGGAACAGGCCCCCGCTCAGGCGGTGGTGCAGGGCGGCAAAGGCCTCCTTGTCACCCTTGGCCGCCCGCGCAGTCAACACCTGCAGCGTCTGGTCGCGCTTGGGCGACTCCGCGGGCGCGGCAACTTGGTCGGGTGGGTCGTCCGGCATTGGGATGGAGAGGGCACTCATGCCGGCAGGGCTGATCGCAACACGCGTACCGCCCGGGTTGTTCTTGGCCGCAGGCTCCATCGCGCTCGCTCGCATCCCCTCTGCTTACGGCCCGCCGGCGGCCCGCGGCGTGGGTCTTTCACCCCCACCGGACCCGGTCGGCCGCGCCTCCACCCCTGCCAGCAGCCGCTCCGCCTTGTGAACCTCGCCGGTCACGGCGTCGGTGAACTCCAGCCGCACCAGCACGCCGGGGTTCCCCCCCGCCCGCTCGATCGGGGTCTCCAGCGGCAGCCGGAAGAGGTAGTAGGTGCCCGTCACGTCCGACCGGTACGCGTTCCGCAACTGCGTCGGGGTGAACTCCCCGCCTGCAATCCGGCGCGGCTCGCCGCCATCCCGCGGCGTCACGTACGCATCGACCTTCGTCGTCCCCACCGCCTGCGTGAACCGCCCCCGCCCATCCTGCGGCAGGAACGTCACCGTTACCTCGTTCGCCGGCTGCGACCGGTCCACCGGCGACAGCCCCGACAGCATCGAGATCTTCACCCCTGTCACCCGCGGCAGCGCATCCGTCACTTCCGCGGCGACGGGGGCCTGGTTGGCCCGCTGCGCCTCTGCCAGCTTCACCCTCAGCTCCGCGTTCTCACCCTCGAGCGCCTTGAGACGGTCCGCCTGCTCGTGCACCCGCGACCGCAGCCGGTCGTTCTCCTCGGACATGCTCCGCTCACCTCCGACGCGCACCGTCCCGCACGAGGCGAGCAGCAGGAGGGGGATGGCGGCGAGAGCAGCGCACTTCATTCGAGCATCCTGAAAGGAGAACGGAGAGCCGGGAACGGTAGGTCCCGTTGCCCGCTCTCCGTTCTCCGCTGTCTGATTCCGGTTTCCGCGTTCCGGTTTCCGGTTTCCGGTTTCCAAGTTACTCCGCGTCGATGTCCTTGCTCCGCTTGTGCTCGGGCATCCGCTCCAGCACGGCGTCCACGAGCCCGTACTCGAGCATTTCCTTCTCATCCAGCCACTTGTTGCGGTCGCAGTCCCGCGCGATGCGGTCGAAGGGCTGCCCGGTCGCCTCGGCGTACAGGTTGTACAGCCGCTCGCGGATCCGCAGCATCTCGCGGGCCTCGATCTCGATGTCGCTGGCCTGGCCTTCCATGACGCCGCCCAGCAGCGGCTGGTGCATCAGGTTGCGGGCGTTGGGCAGCGTGAACCGCTTGCCCTTGGTCCCCGCGCACGCCAGCACGCTGCCCATGCTCGCGGCCTGTCCGATGATGTACGTGCAGATGTCGCACTGCACGAACTTCATCGTGTCCAGCATTCCCAATCCCGCCGACACGCTGCCGCCCGGGCTGTTGATGTACAGGTGAATGTCCTGCTTGGGGTCCTCGTTGGCGAGGAACAGCAGCTGCGCGACTACGAGATTGGCGATTTCGTCGGTCACCGGCCCGCCCAGGAAGATGATCCGGTCCTTCAACAGGCGGGAGTAGATGTCGTACGCGCGCTCGCCGCGCTGCGACTTCTCGATCACGATCGGCACCAGGTAGGACATCTCAGGTTCCTTCGCGCTCGCGGCGCCGGGGCGCCGCGAGGTAAGACTCGTCTTCGTGAGGCTCTGAATGGTTCGGATAGGACTCATGGGACTCAGAGGACTGATAGGACTGGGCAACTACCGGGCAAAGATCGCCGGCTTCGCCTCTTTCGGGGGCTCGGTCAGCACCTCATCCGCCAGCCCGTACTTCACCGCCTCCTCGGCGCTGAAGTACTTGTCACGCTCGCTGTCGCGCTGCACCACCTCCACCGGCTGGCCGGTGTGCATCGCGATGATCCGCGTCAGCTCCGCCTTGCTCTTGATGATCTGCTCGGCCTGGATCTTGATGTCCTCGGCCTGGCCCGTGATCCCGCCGTAGGGCTGGTGGATCATCACCTTTGCGTGCGGCAGCAGGTACCGCTTGCCCTTGGCCCCCGCCGTCAGCAGCAGCGCCCCGCCCGAGTACGCCCGGCCCAGGCAGTACGTGCTCACCGGGCTGGAGAGGAACCGCATGGTGTCGTACAGCGCCAGCGTGTCGTCCACGGCCCCGCCCGGGGAGTTGATGTAGAAGTTGATCTCCTGCCCGCGCTTCTGGTTCTCCAGGTACAGCATCTGCATCATCACGCGGGCCGCGGAGGCCTGGTTGATCTCCCCGATCAGGAAGACAATCCGGTTCTCCAGCAGCAGCTCATCGATGGTCATTTCGCGGGTGCGCTGATACGACACGTTCGCGGCGGGCATAGGTCGTTCCTGTCGGGCTTGTGGTCAGCCCAGGTGAATCCAACACGTCTCAAACAGTCTTCCACCACCCCAGCGCCGATGGTAGTCCCACCGCCCGCTCGGTCCGCCTTCATCGGCACTCCCGGGTGGGAGGGTTAAGGCCGGCGTGAGAGACAGTGCAACTCTCATGCCGCCGTTCACCCGCGTTTCCGACCATGCAGCCCCGCCTCAGCCCGGCGACAACTGCCGAAATGGCACGTGCTTGCGCCATCCATCACGACATTCGTAAGAAGCCGCGCACCCTCACGACGCGGGGACTGAGGCGTCCTCGCCGAAGTCCCGGGTTGGCGGCGACTCGCGCCCTCACGGCCGCACGCCCACCGCGCGGTAGCCTCCCCATCATGCCCGGGCGAACCCCGCCAGCCAAGCCGCTCGAATCCTGCCTCCCCGTCATCCTCGCGGTGATCTTCATCGGGGGCATGTTCATCAGCGTCCTCTATTACGCCGCGATCGAGGGCTTCCTCACCACGTTGTTGCTGGTCGCGGTGCTGATCGTGCTTCCAGGAGGGGGCGTGCTGCTTTTCGCCTGGCACACCGCCCCCCACCGCGTCGCCCGCCGCCGCCTCGCCAGCGCCGCCTGCCCCGAGTGTGGCTACGACCGCCACGCCGCCCCCGCGAACGCCCCCTGCCCCGAGTGCGGCACCACCCCCGACCTCTGCCACCACTGCGGCCACTACCGCAAGGACCTCACCCGCGCGGACCCCTGCCCCGAATGCGGCCGCGTCCCTCCCCCGCCCTGAACCTACTCAGCAGGCCCCGCCTCCCAGCACGCGGAAGAAGCTCTCGATGTCCTGGTCCGTCCCAACGTTCCCATCCCCATTCACATCCGCACTCCCGCACGCCGCGCAGCACGTACCACCCAGGCACGCAAAGAACGCCTCAATGTCCTGATCGGTGCCGGTGTCGCCGTCGCGGTTGAAGTCGGCGGGTGAGAACACGGTCAGCACAGCAGGTTCGCTGTAGAAGTTACCACAGGGTGTTGTGACTCGAAGACGGATCGAACTGCCGCTCACGCTCGTGGGAGGACGCGTGATCGTGAGCGTGTTTGTGTCAGCGCTCTGAACCCAGAAGTGTCCGTTAAGTTCATGAGGTCCATACATCCACCGGTAGGCGGGGGGCGGGCCGCCCGCCACACTCGCATGTAGCTGCACGGTCTCGCACTGCGTCATCTGCACGTCCTGGGGGTGCTCGACGAACTCCGGAATGTTCTGAAGCAAACCCTCTGCAAATCGCGGGCTTGCGATCGTGCCGATGCTCTCAAACTCGCCTCCGATGACGATTCGTCCTCCAGGCAGCTCGGCCACCGCCCAGGCACGCGGCCCTACATCCGCAGTGAGCTGCGGCCAGAAGCTCCGTGCGAACATCGCAAATCGCCGCTCGTTTGCTGCTGCACTCTGATAGAGAACGAAAAAGTCGCCATCCCTGCGTTTTAGCAGGCTCTGAACTGGATTCCTCGGCGCTCCCGCGACTCCGCCCCACCGTGCGAAAACCGAGTTGGGCGGGCCGGTCAGCAACGAATGGATACCGAGAGAGAATGTCCATCCATCGGGAGCGGTGTACCAGTTCTCGAAGCCCCCGCCTGCGAAGTAGTACCGTCCCAGACTGTCAGCGACTACAGACCGGATCGACGCGAATCCAAACCCCCCATCGACATGCCAGCCTGAGCCGTCCCAGCGCCAGATCGCGTTTGTGCTTGCGACGATCGCTCCGTCCTCCCCGATCGACACGGATCGGACCTGCCCCGATGTGATTCCGGAGCCAATCGGAGTCGCAGCCGAGCCATCCCACCATGCGATGCGGTTCACGGCGCTACCGCCTGCCTCAGTGAAGTCGCCAGCGATCAACAGGCGGCCATCCTCGGCGACGCTCATTGCAAGTACTGGACCGTTGATCCCTTCGCCGTAGCTCGACCAAGTCGCACCATCCCACCTGGCCAGCCTGTTTACCGCCACACCATTGACACTCGTCATTCCTTGATCGGCAACGATCAGGTCGCCGTTCTGCAAGACGCACATGGCGTCGGGACGTGTGGTCCCCGTACCGATGACCTCCCATTGCGAGCCCGTGCGACGGTAAATTCCCCCCGACCTACCGAAGGAGGAGTTCTGCCCAGGGAGCACATACATGCCATAAACGCCCGCGTAGAGCGTGCCGTCGGGAGCGACAGCAAACGCCTGGATGGCGCCGACTGCCGGCTCCTGCGTGTCGAGCCAGTGTGTCCCGTTCCACGTCGTCAGCGGCGTCTGAATCATGGCTCCCCCGAGCAGCATTCCGCCCGCGGCAGCAATCATCCCGGTGGGCAACTGCGCCGCGGTAAGCACGCCTTGGCGGACACCATTCGCCATCGGTGACCACGTAACACCATCCCACACGGCGGCGGACCGTGCGGCAACTGCGTCGGCAGAGGTGAAGTTCCCGAGTGCGCACAATCGCCCATCCTGCAGTTCCAGGAGCGAGTGGACCGCTCCATCACATCCACCTGCCAATCGCTGCCAAGCGGTCCCGTCCCATCGCGCTACATTGCTCGCCGGCAAGCCGCCTGCTGAATTGAAGAGGCCCCCGACGGCAATGCTGCCGTCGCTCATCGGCCGCACTGCGTAGATGTGCGGCGGCCCATCGGCGAGCAGCCCCGGTCCCAATGCTTGCCACGCCACACCGTTCCATCGTGCAACACCTCGCGCAGGCGTGCTGCCGACACCGCTGAACTCGCCCCCGGCGATCAGCGTCCCGTTGGCAACGGCCGCGAGTGATTCCACCGGAGCGTCGAATCCCTCTCCAAGCGGCTTCCACGTGGTCCCGGTCCAATGAACCACATGTGCCCGCCCCGACTCTGCCCCGATGTCTCCCGCGGCCACGACGTCTCCGTTCGACAGCACTGTCACCGCCCGCACGCCAGGGAGTGAGCCCCCCATTGGAGCCCAGACGCCGCCACTGCACGTGCTCACGCTTCCGCCACCTCCAGCGATCAACCGACCATCAGCGTGCACCGCCAATGACCGAATTTGGAATGTGACCCCCGCACCAATTGCGTGCCACTGCTCACCATCCCACCGCGCGACGTTGCTCGCCCGCACCGCTCCCGCCCACTGGAAGTTGCCGCCCACGACGAGTTGCGGCCCGTCCGGCCCGGGCCCGTCGTGATCCCACACCGCCATCGCGTACATCTCTCCGTTCACACCACCGAACGGATTCTCAGTGGACCACGCGATGGTGCACTGGCCGCGCGAAACCGTCCCCGCGCACACCACCACAACAACCGCCACGATTAAGTGCAGCAGCCGCATCCACCCATCATGACAACCCACCCCGCCGATGCAACACAACTTCCGCGGGATGAACGCGGTTCAATGCGCGCGAGTGACCCACCCCTCACCCCTACAGGACCTCATACCTCGCCAGATGCCGCGCCAGCTGCGCCGCCGTGTCCCCCGTGTGATCGATCTGCTCCGCGTGCCACCCCACCTGGTGCGCGGCCACCACATTGTCAGGCAGGTCATCAAAGAACAGAATGTCCGTGCCGCTGAACCCCGTCGCCCGCTCGAAGGCGCGGTAGATCTCCAGCGACGGCTTCGCGTGCCCCAGCAGGTGGCTCGCGTGCTTGTGCTTCAGCAGGCCGGCCGTGGGGAAGTCTGCCATCCGCGCCCAGTGGCACGCGTTGGTGTTGCTCAGCAGCGCCGTCTCCACCCGCGGCAGCGCGACAAGCTTGCGGATCAACTCCGCGACGCCGGAGTACTCCTCCGTCAGCCACGCATCGTGCACGCGCCGCACTTCCTCCGGCGTGTACAGCCCGCCCGTCGCCTTCGCCAGCGCGGGATAGAACTCCGCGGCCTCGATCTGCCCCGCCTGAAACCGCTGGTTCAGCGCCCGCCGCTCCATCACCAGCTCGATCGCCTCATGCCCCGCGCGCACGTCAATCCCCGCGCTCGCGCACGCATCCGCCCAGCACCGATGGTGCTTGAGGATCACCCCACCCCAGTCAAACACAACACAACGCGGCGGTTTCCAGCTCACGTGGGGAGTCTAATCGCACACGGCCCAAAAAAGAGCCGATCGCGCGAGCGATCGAACGCTCCTTCTCGCCCTGGTCTCTCGATCGCCTGCGCGATCGGCTCTTTTCAAAAACAAAGCGACCCCTCCGCAGGGGTCGCTCGAAACGTTACTGTGCCACGATCACGCTTCGTGATCGTGTTCTTTACCCGGCCTTGATCGTCACGAACGGCGAAACCCGCTCGATGCTCGCCGCCAGGTCGTGGCTGTACGGCATCGTCCAGCTCTCGCCCTTGGACACGTGCACGACCTTGGCCGACTTCTCGCGGCTGTACCAGTCGCGGTTGCCGCGGTTGTACACGATCATGCGCTGGCGACGCATCCGCTGCGCCCGCCGCAGGGCCCGCTTGGACTCGGGATCGAGCCGCATCAGGCGGGCGATGGTGTCCGCCTGGTCATCGGTCTTCGGGGCCTTGCTGATGGTGCACACCAGGTTCTGGCCCGGCTTGAACTTCGACACGTCCATACCAACCTCCAAACGGCCGGCTCTCCCGGCAGGGCGGGAAGTGTAGGCGGTAGCCCCGCCAGTTCCACACATCAGCCCCCATCACGCCCCGATTCGGCCCCCAAACCCGGCCACGCACCCCCCTTCCAAGCCCGCATCCACCTAGACTCCCCCCCAATGACCACTTCCGACGCCGCCCAGCCCAAGTTCGACCCCAATGCCCACCACATGGAGCATCCCCGCCTCCGCCCCGTCCGGGGGTTCAGGGCCCAGGCCGGCGAGCAGGAAGCCCTCGGCCTCGCGGACGCCCGTCAGGTCTCTGACCGGGTGGTTTTCACCGCGCCCGCCGCCCAGCTCATCCTGCCGCTGATGGACGGCAAGAAGTCCATCAACGAGATCGTTGCCCAGGTCGGCCGCGGCCTTACCCGCCCCGACGTCGAGGGCCTCGTCGCCCAGCTCGACCACGCCGGCCTGCTCTTCGGCCCCACCTTTGACGCGATGCTCCAGAAGATGCGCAAGGAATTCGACAGCGCAACCGCCCTGCCCCCCGGCACCACGGCCGCGCTCGCCGACGCCCTCGTCGAGGCCGACTTCCAGCAGCGCGGGCAGACCGCCACCGACGAGGACAAGTCCGCCAACGCCGCGGCCAAGCTCCGCGAGGCCATGGACGCCTGGATCGCCGCGGCCCTCAAGGACGTGCCCAACCCCAGCCTCGACACCCTCCCCGCCGGCATCGTCGCGCCGCACATCGATTACCCCCGCGGTTGGCTGAACTACGCCAGCGTCTGGGGCCGCCTCCGCGTCGCCGACCGCCCCGACCGCGTGATCATCCTCGGCACCAACCACTTCGGTGAGGGCACCGGCGTGACCGGTTGCGACAAGGGCTATGAGTCGCCCCTGGGCGTGTGCCCTGTGGATACGCAGCTCCTCGACACGCTTAAGAAGCACTTGGGCGCCGACAACGCGACCAAGCTCCTGGCCAACCGCTACGACCACGAGCGCGAGCACTCCATCGAGCTGCAGATCCCGTGGATCCAGCACTGCCTGGGCGCGGGCGACGACGGCAGCTTCTGCAAGGTCTTCGGCGTGCTCATCCACGACCCCACGGTGAAGGACGGCGAGAGCTACGACGGCAACGGCCTCGCCCTCGAGCCGTTCATCAAGGCCATGAAGGCAACCATCGCCGAGCTGCCCGGGCGCACGCTCATCGTGTCATCCGCCGACCTCTCGCACGTGGGCCCCGCCTTCGGCGACCAGCAGACCCTCGCCGGGGACGACCAGCAGGCCAACGACGCCCGCAATCGCGTCTTCGCCCACGACCGCGACATGATCCAGCTGATCATGGAGCGCAAGCCCGACGAGCTCGTCGCCGCGATGAGCTGGCAGCAGAATCCGACGCGCTGGTGCTCGATCGGCAACCTCGTGGCGGCGCTCAAGATCGTCGAGCCCACCAGCGTGGACCTCTACAACTTCGCCGCCAGCATGGACGAGCAGGGCACGACCCTGGTCAGCAACGTGGGCATGGCGCTGAACAAGTGATGACGGTCCTCGCGGTCGCGCCACTGCAGATCGGCGCGTACGTGCTGGCCGCCATCCTCGTCCCCTTCGGCATCTTCATGCTCTGGGGCGGGCGCGACTTCACGCCGCCGCCGCTGGATGACGAGCTCCACCCGCCGCCACCGCCGCGCACGCGCCTGCACGCCTTCCGCGCCACGCTGACGCGCGCCACCCGCACCGCCTTCGGCCTCTGCTCCCTCATCACCGCCTGGCACGCCATCGCCTGGACCCACCCCAAGGTCCACCTGCTCCACGTCCCCCTCGACCGCTGGTGGGTCCTCGCCTTGGGCGTATTGATCGCCGTGTGGTCCAGCCTCGCCATGGACCGCCACTTCAAGTAGCGGTGGGGGAGCATTAGGGGACCGTGCCGTGATCGTCCGGACGTGCCACCGAGATGTCTTCATCTCGGTGCTCTTCGCTATCCCTTCATCGGAGGCTGCGAACCCGGCACCACGCCCTTCTTCTCCCCCACCCGCGGCTCCGTCCCCGCCCGTAGCCGCTTGATGTTCGCCCGGTGCGTCCAAACCACCAGGCCCGCCAGAAGCACGGCCACCGCCATGTACGGCCACCCATCCTCGAACCGCACCACCCGCCCCTGCTCGCGCGGCATGTCGTTGAACAGCGGCCCATCCATGAGCAGCCAATCAACCACCACAATCACCGGCAACGCCAACCCCGCCAGGATCGACGACACGCTGATCGTCCGCCACACCGCCAGTGCCAGCAGCCACACGATGAACGCTCCCGCGCCCGCAATGGTGAAGTGCGGGAACACCCCCATCATCGCCCCCAGCGCCGTCGCCACGCCCTTCCCGCCCTTGAACTTCAGCCACGGCGAAAAAACGTGCCCCAGCACCGCCGCCACCATCACCGCCAGCCACACCAGCGCCACCCGCTGATCCGCCCACTCTCGAGCCCCGCCCCCGATCGCCCCCAGCACGATTCCCGCCCCCAGCGTCGGCGCGAAGCCCTTGAGAAAGTCCAGCGCAAAGCACAGGAAGAAGAACTTCCGCCCCAGCACCCGCCCCACGTTCGTCGCCCCAATGTTCCCCGACCCGTGCTGCCGGATGTCGATGCCCTTGGCGCGCCCGATGAACAGCCCGAAGGGGATCGAGCCTGCGAAGAACGCACCCAGAATTAGCAGCACTTCACGCATCATGTGCCACGATCACGCTTCGTGATCGTGTCCTTGTTCCACCGCGCACGATCATGAAGACATGATCGTGGCACTACAACCGCTCCGGCAACTTCCGCACCAGCTCTGCCCACACCTCATCCGGCCCTTTGCTCGCATCGATCACCAGGTGCCGCCCCGGCTCCTGGCGCGCCAGCTCCAGGTACCCCTGCCGCACCTTGCGGTGGAACTCGCTGCCGCGTGCCTCGATCCGGTCGGGGCCCTTGTTCTCGCGGTCGTTCGCCGTCGCCCCCAGCAGCGGGTTGATCCGGCGCGCCGCCGTGACCTCATCCACGTCGAAGATGATGACGACGTCCGGCACGGTCCCCTGGAGCGCGATGTCCGCCGCGGCCGCGATCTCCTTGACCGGCACGCCCCCCGCGTAGCCCTGGTACGCGAACGTCGACGACACGAACCTGTCCGCGATCACGAGCTCCCCGCGCCGGAGCGCCGGCCGGATCCGCTGTTCGACGAGCTGGCTGCGGCTGGCCATGTACAGCAGCATCTCGCACCGCAGCGTCATGTCCGCATGGGCGTGATCAAGCAGGATCTCGCGCACCCGCTCGCCGATGGCGGTCCCGCCCGGCTCGCGCACCTCGCAGCACGTGACGTCCGCGTCCTTGCACGCCCCCAGCAGCCGCCGGTACTGCGTGCTCTTCCCCGACCCGTCCGGCCCTTCAAAGGCCAGGAACTTCCCCCGCAATCGGCTGATCCAAGGCAGCGACGTCATTCAACCCCAGTGTACCCGCAAGCCCCCTCACACCCCCAAACCCACAACTTTCCACCACCCCGTCATCCCTGCTCTCCCCTTCCCCCTTTCCCCACCCTCGCCTTTCTCTGTGCCCCTCTGTGCACCCTCTGTGTCTCTGTGGTGAACTGCCTTCTGCCTTACGTCCGGATGCTCGACACCGCCGCCACCGCCAGCGGTATCAGCACCATCACCGGGATAAACACCGACAGCTGCGGCGGCAGCCCCGGGATGGCCGCGCTGGTCCCCACCATCGTCGCCACGAACCCCACCAGCGTCACCGGCGCCGACATCAGCGTCTGCACCAGCACGTTCCCCGGCTCACGCCGGATGTAGAACGGCAGGCACACCAGCAGCAGCAGCACCGTGCTCGCGTACTGCGCTACCCGCCCCCAGCGCACCCGCTCATACCGCTCGATCCGCTGCGCCGGCGGCTTGGGCTGGCCCTTGTAGTTCTCAATCAGCAGCGACAGGTCCCGCGTCGACAGGTTGTTGGCATACCCCTCGAACCGCCGCAGTTTGAGGGCCGTGGGGTCCAGGTCCGTTTCCAGGCTCGCCACCGGCACGATCTCCCGCCGCGGCCTCACCGCTTGGGACTGCTGCCCCTGGCGCGACTCCACCTCCCCGCCCTGAAGCACCCACTTCCCGCCATCCCACACCGCCCGCTCCGCGGTGATCCGCCGCGTCATCAGCCCCTGGCCATCCCGCTCCCACACCCACAAACCCTCGATATCCCCCGTGTCCAGCACCACGTTCCGCGCATAGAACAGCCGCCCCTGCGCATCGCTCGTCAGCGGCTGCGGCGTCGTCCCCAGTGTTCGCGATCCCGCATCGCCCTTGTCCCGCGTCAGCAGCGGCGCCAGCCTGGGAATCACGAACTCCCGGTTCACCGCGCTCAGCACCACCAGCCCCAGCGCCGCCAGCACGATCGGGCGCGCCACACGGTGCAAACTCAGCCCGCCCGCCAGAATCGCCACGAACTCCCGGTGCCGGTTCAGCTGCGCGCACGTGAACCCCATCGCCCCGATCAGGATCACCCCGAGCAGCGCGTTGTACAGCAGAAACAGTCGCGGCCACCACAGGTCAAACACCAGGTACAGCGCCGTCGCAAAGTTCGCCACCGCCGACGGCTTGCTCCCGGCGGCGGCGTGGTACCGGTCCGCCACCTTCACGTACTCGTCGAAGTTCAGCGAGAAGTCGATCCCGATGATCACCGCGAACAGCACCGCGAACAACACCAGGATGTTGAGCAGGTACTGCCGCACGATGTACCGGTCCAGCAACGACATTCAGCCCGCCCTTCGCCCATCCACCGCCAGCAGCCCCCGCACCACACCATAGCTCAGCACCCCCGCCACATAGACGTCGCTCAGAAAGTGCGCCCCGCTGATCAGCCGCGTCACGCAGCAGCCCACCGCCAGCGCCACCGCCACCGCCCCCACCCGCGGCCACAGCGCCGCCACCATCATCGCCCCCCCGAACGCCACCCCTGCGTGCGAGCTCGCCAGCCCCAGCCCCCGCACCAGCTCGCCCCCCGGCACCTCGTCCATCACCCAGCGGAACACATACTCGCCGTTGGTGCCCGGCCGGAACCGCTGCACCACGCCCTTCAAGACCTCCGCCGCCGCGCCGCCCAGCGCCGCCGCCAGGAACACCATCGACGCCCGCCGCAGCTTCCCCTCCGCCCACCACATGAACACCGCCGCGATGAACCACGCCGGCAGGTACCCCACCTGCCGGAACAGCTGGTACCAGTCCTTCCGCTCCACGCTCTCGAACGTTGCGCGGTCGAGCGTGAACCGCTCCCACACCCAGCGGTCAATCAGCGTCACCAGCAGCAGCCCGACCACCAGCGCGAGCGCCACCACCAGCCCGCGCACGCGTCGCGCCCGCCGCTCGTGTGGTGCGAGCAACGCCGCGGGCACGCTGTGTGGAACGCTCACTTCCCACCGCCCTTCGGCAGCATCTCATCGAGCGTTGGCGGCGCCCCCTCGGTCCGCAGGCCGCCCTTCGGGAACCCCTTGAATCCGTACCCCTTGAACGCGGGCCGGTCGCGCTTGCCATCGGCCCGCAGCTTGCCGATCTCCACCACCCGCTCGAACAGCGGCGCCCAGTCCTGGAACCGCGCCCCGTTCATCACCGCCGGCCGCCCGATCAGCGACGGGTACTCCGCGCTCGCCTCCACGCCCACCGTCCCGCGCTTGCGCAGGTCCGTATCAGGCCAGAAGTCGTACGGCGACACCCGCCCGTTCAGGAGCAGGCTCGAGCAGCAGAACACTGTCGGCCGCCCCGGCATGTAGAACGCAAACTGCGACGCCCGCCCGTAGTGCAGCGCGATGACAAAGGGCTCTCGGCCCGTCTCTGCCCGCAGCTCCTCAGCCAGCTCCTGCGCGTGCGACGCCATCACGTCCGCCCCCATGACCCGCCAGACCGGCACGTACTTCCCTACCACCGGCACCTTCGCCAGCCAGTCGATCCGCAGCATCCCCAGCCCCGTCGCCAGCCCGAGGACCAGCGTCGCCCCCCACGCCAGCCGCGTCCACCTCGCCGCACTTCCAGCCAAACCATCGCGCAGGCGCACGACCTGCATCGCCGCGACCGGCACCAGCGTGACAAACGCGGCCATCGCCCAGTTCCCCTGCGGGTTCGTCACCAGACTCACCAGCAGGTACAGCACGAACATCGGCTCGCTCAGCGACAGGCAGTACCGCACCGCCGCCCACCGCGCCGGCTCCTCGCGCCGCGCCCGGCGCGTGTACAACCGCTGCAGCAACGCCAGCAGCAGCATCGGCCCGCCCAGCGCCAGCTGCGACCCCACGTAGTTCAGCGTCCACTGCGGCTTGTACGTCCACCCCTGCCCCCCGCCCTGCCGCACATACTGATCCCCGCCGGGCAGCCCCAGGTGCCCCATCAGGTGCCGCACCGTCGGCCACCCCTGCTCATGATTCCACACCACGATCGGGCTCACGATCACCGCGAACACCGCGAGCGCCAGCAGCCAGTAGAGGAGTGGAGGAGTGGAGGAGTAGAGGAGCGGCGAACCGTCATCCATGCTCCTCCACTCCTCTTCTCCTCTACTCCTGTTCTTCCCCCTACGCCCCAACCACCATGCCAACGCCAGCCCCGGCACCACCATCAGCATCGTGTACTTGTACAGCACACCAACGCCAATCACCGCCCCCAGCCCCACCAGCGCCCACCCCGACCCCCGCAGCACGCGCCACCCCGCCCACGCCGCCACCGCCCAGCACGCCGCGTACGGCCCATCAATCGTGGTGATCAGCCCGAGCGACTGGAACACCGGCATCACGAAGAACACCGCGGCCGCGTACCACGCCACGCGCCGGTCCCGCGTCAGATCAAACGCCAGCCCCGCCACCGCCCACGCCGCGACCCCCGACGCCACGGCCGCGATCGCCCGCACCGCGAACTCGTTCTCCCCCAAGAGCCGCACAAACCCCGCGATCGTCCACGCGATCCCCGGCCCCTTGGTGTAGTACGACAGCGACAGGTGCCGCGACCACTCCCAGTAGTTCGTCTCGTCCTCGATCAGCGTGTACGGGCACAACCACGCCAGGTACGCCAGCCGCGCAAGCGTGATGCCCACGATCAGCAGCAGTGTTCCTTTTGAAGAAGTGGCAAAGTGGCAAAGTGGCGAAGTGGCAAAGTGAGAGGACGCTGCCTCCGGTCGCACTTTGCCACTTTGCCACTCTGCCACTTTGCCACTCTCCTCAGTGCCGCGCCAGCTTCCAGTACACCACCATCGTGTACAGCCCCAGCGCCGCCACCCCCGCCCACATCAGCGCCAGCCCGCCCGCCCCCACCTGCTTGGTCAGCTGCTGCCCGCCGCTGATGGTCACCATCGTCACCAGCGCCGGCGCGAACGTGAACAGGTACACGGTCAGCGGCAGCTTGCGGCTCAGCAGCAGCGCCGTGATCGCCCCCGTCAGCACCATCACTGCGCACGACGCCGCCATCGCCATCCGCTCGTTCTGCTTCCCCAGGATCACCCGGTCCAGCTGCACCAGCCCATCGCGCAGCGCCTGCGGCGCCTCGTCCAGCCGATCCCCCGCCTTCACCCACGCGTCCGCCCGCTCCAGCAGCGCCGCCGGCGGCAGCTTCCGCAGCTCCTCCGCCGGGTCCGGCGACGGCGACAAGCCCTCCAGCGAGAACCCGCTCCGCTCCGTCGCCGCCGTCGAGTCACCCGCGGCCGCGGAATCCCGCACCCGCGCCCGCTCTAAGGTCAACTTGAACGATGCCGCCGCACCGCGCTGCTCGCGCTTCAGCGTCCCCGACTCCGCCGTAATTGTCTGCGTCGACCGCCCCGTCGTCGTCGTGCGCAGCCGCAGCACCTCGACGCCCCCCGCCAGCGTCCACTCGCCGTTGGCGAACGCCAGCCGCCCCACCCGCAGCGACACCGGCTGGTTGCTCCCATCCGCAAACTGGATCGCCTCGCCCCGCGTGCTCGCCTCCTGGATCCGCGCGAGCGTCTGCCGCTGCGCCAGCGCTGTCACCAGCTTCTGCCGCTGCGCATCCACCCAGTTCAGCCGGTACGGGTTGTCCACCAGCCGCCGCAGCTCCCCCCACGACATGAACGCCACCTTCTCCGTGAACGTGTTGGGGATCGTCCACGTCAGCGGCACCTCCTGCACCTGCACCAGCCCCACGCCCTCCACGTACCCCGACGCGTCCTCGAACTCCATCACCACCCGCGACACGCCCTCGCTCGACTCCCCCGCCCCCTCCGCCAACGGGATCAGCCACAGGTTCGCGTGCGCACACGACAGCTCCCGGCGCGGCCTGCCCTCCTTGTCCAGCTCCACGAACGCGAAGTTCGCGAACCGGATCTGGTCCGTAGCGCCCCCCGTGGGCTGCTCGATCGCCAGCGCTCGGTCCGCGTAGATCATCACCTTGCCTTCGCCGCTCCCCCCCCCGACGCCCCCCATCCCCCCGCGGAACTCCACGGCCTCTCCCCGCGTGGTCCCCTGCAGCATCTTCCGCGCCACGTCCACCGTCACCATCTTCTGCATTGTCCGCAGGAACACCGGTATCACCTGCTCGTTGAGCAGCATCAGCCCGCCCGTCAGCACCAGCGCCAGCGCGAGCGCCGGCCCCAGCAGCGCCCGGTGGCTGATCCCACCCGCGTGCGCCGCCACCGCCTCGTTGTCGCTCGCGATCCGGTGGTACACCAGCGTGCTCGCGAAACCGCCCGCGAACGGCAGGGCGTACGCCAGCATCGGCACCATCGCAATCAGCACGAACTTGGGCAGGTCCCCCGCCGACAGCACGCCGTCCGACAGCGGCTTGATCGCCGCCCCCAGCGCAATCACCAGCACCAGCACCGTCGCCGTGAGCGCAACCAGCTTCAGCAGGTCCAGGAACGTGCTGCGGAACAGAGTGAATGAAGGTCGCGCCACAGGGCCCGCATCGTAGCGACCCGTGCCACCGAGATGTCCTCACCTCGGTGGTAGTGCCGCGGTCACCACTCCTGTTAGTTCCACGACTCCTATGAGTCCTTTGCCCCGCCCCGGCAATCACCATTGCATCCCCCACACCAACCACTACCCTGAGATTGATTCCCCGGGGGACCTCACCATGCCCGCGCGCCCAGCACTCCTCGCCGCCGTGCTCCTCACCGCCCCTGTCCACGCGCAGTGGACCGCCGAGATCCTCGGCCCCGCCGACGGTTCAAGAAGCATTGCCAACGGCGTGCACGCGAATCAGCAGGCCGGCAGCCTCGAGAGCCCGGCCAACGCACCACGCCGCGCCGTGCTCTGGTCCGGCGACCCAGGCTTCATGATCGACCTGCACCCCGCGGGCAGCACCACCTCCGAGGCCTTCGCCGCTCATGCCGGCCAGCAGGGCGGCTCGGCCGACGGCCGCGCCTGTTACTGGACCGGTTCCGCCGCATCCTTCACACTGCTTTCGAACGATTCCTCGGACGTGTGGGCGGTCTTCAATGGACAGCAGGGCGGCGACCGCGTGGTCGGCGGCAGCGTGCGCGCGAGCCTATGGAGCGGCACCCCCGAGTCTTGGATCGACCTCAGCCTCCCCGGCTTCGGCGCTTCCGCCGTGTTCGGCATGAGCCAGGGCCAGCAGGTCGGCCTGTACCTCCTCAACGCCCACTGGAACTTCCGCGCCTGCATGTGGAGCGGCTCCGGCGCCTCCTTCGTCGACCTCCACCCCTCCGGCTTCTCGTCCTCCACCGCCTATGGCTGCGGCGACGGCCAGCAGGTCGGTACCGCTGACTCGCGCGCCGCGCTGTGGACCGGATCCGCCGCTTCCTTCACCGACCTGACGCCCCCGGGGGTGGGGCTCATCGGTGCCGCCCTCGCCGTCTGCGGCGGCATCCAGGTCGGCAGCATCGCTCCTTCGCCCGCGTCGTATCCCCGCGCCGCCCTCTGGCGCGGCAGTGCCGCAACCTTCGAAGACCTCTCCACCGCCCTGCCACCAACCGCTATCTCATCCCACGCCACCGGCGTCTGGACCGACGGCCAATCCATCCTGGTCTCCGGCCAGATGCGGATTGGCGACGAGCACTTCGCCGTCCTCTGGCGCCAGGCCCGCTGCGGCACGTCGGACTTCAACAACGACGGCGACATCGGCACCGACCAGGACATCGAGGCCTTCTTCGCCTGCCTCGGCGGCCACTGCTGCCCCACCTGCTACCCCGGCGCCGACTTCAACGCCGACGGGGACACCGGCACCGACGCCGACATCGAGAGCTTCTTCCGCGCCCTCGGTGGCCAGCCCTGCTGATCCCGCAATCCCTACCCAATCTTCATCCGCGCATGGTCCACCCCGCTCACCGGCAGGTTGATCCGCGTGTTCGTCGCCACCGCCTTCAGCAGCTTGAGCATGTAGCTCGTGTTGCTCGGCCCCTCCCAGTACTCCGCCTCCTCCACCTCCACGCGGATCAGCGTCAGGTTGGGGTCATCGGGGCCCCCCGGGTACCAGCCCTTGGCGTGAATGTTCCACAACTCCTTCGCCTTCTCCGGGTTCTGCTCCGCCGTCGCCCGCCCCATCACCGACACGAACACGTTCTTCCCCGCGTCCGCGTACGTCACCAGCACCTGCTGATTGGCCGCGAGCTCGCGCAGCTTCGGGGTGCCCGTGGGCGTCATGAACCACAGCACTCCGTCGAAGTCCTCGGGCTTGACGTTGTGCGTGTACATCGGGCGCGCATGCGGCGCCGAGCCCCCGACGCTGCCAGGAGCGAACGTCGTGAACATCGCCACCCGCACCTCCCGGATCAGCTCCGCCAGCCTCTGGGCATCCGACTTCGCCGCGTCGTTCTGTGTGACCATGCAGGGAGTGAAGAGGGGCCGGGTGAGCCGAACCCCCGCGGCGGGATGAACGGCCTGATAGCCGGAGCGAATTCTGCGTCCGGCAACGAAACAAGCTGCATCGCACCGTCCGCACTTGGTTACCGCATAAGAAGTTGCGTACGTTCCGCCAAAACCGCGCCTCGGTGCGCGTTTTTCATGCACCCCGCGCCCTCTCCAGCCGGTATAACGAGCCGTCCAAGAGGAGAGAGAACATGAACTTTCGGCTGACGGCGGGATCGTGCGCGCTCGTTGCGGGCGTGCTGGCCAACATCGCGGGCGCTGCCACTACCATGCGGCTCCAGGTCGCAGAGGCGGGCTCCGAGCTCTGGAGCAGCTCGATCAACGCCAAGCCCGGCGACGCCGTTGATATCCGCGTCACGGTGAGCTTCACGGGCGGCCCGGTGACGCCCATCGGCCTCTCCTCGACGATCTTCCAGCCCACCGTCAGCAACTGGCAGATTGGTGGCGACGCCCTAGCGCCAATGGTCGCCTCCGGCAGCAACACCACCACCCCCTCCGGCGCCGTTTCGGACTCACCGGGCCAGTACGGGCGTGTGTCGCCCTTCGCGGGCGTGGTGATCGCGACTTCCGCGCGCCTCTTCGGCCATGTTCACGCCGCGAGCGCGACCACCGGCGGCGTCAGCTTCCTCCGCATCGCCCAGCGTCAGGTCACCAGCTGGTTCGGCGGGCCAGGGAACACCAGCGGCGGCAGCGGCATCAATATCAAGCAGTGGAACATCAACAGCCCGGCCCGCACGCTCCCCAACCCGCAGCCCGCGTTCCTGACGCAGCTCACCGACATCGTGATCCTCAAGTTCAAGATCGTGCTCTCGACCGATCCCTCCACTCGCACGCTCACTGTCGATGCGCCGCTCGCGGGCTTCGTTCGTGTGGCCGATGTCAATAACTGGCCCGGTCACCCGTACATCGGCTGGTACACCGGACCGAACGGCGACACCCCGCACATCGCCGACCTACCCACCATCGAGCAGGGCTTTATCAACATCCCCGCGCCCGGCGCGGCCGCGCTGTGCCTGGCAGGGCTGCTGGCCATTCGCCGACGCCGCTGAGCCGCGCGCCCGTCGCACGATCCTGGACGAGACTCCGGGCCGGCGTTTTCCATCCGCGCCCCCGCGTCCTCCGCGAGAGCATGCCTCCCCGCGCATGCACGCGCGGCCCGCTCAGGCCGCGCTGCGCTCCTTCGCCTCCATCCGCGCCTGGTCGGGGACCCGCACGTTCTTCGCCAGCCCCACGTAGGACATCAGCTTGATAAGGATGTAGCTGGAGTCGAACTGGTACCACTTGAGGCCGTGCCGCGCCGACGTCGGAAAGGCGTGGTGGTTGTTGTGCCACCCTTCGCCCATGGCGAGAATGCCCATGATCGCGTTGTTGCGCGAGTGGTCGTGGCTGTTAAACGGGCGCGAGCCCCACAGGTGGCACACCGAGTTGATCGACCACGTTACGTGGTGCACCATCAGCAGCCGTACCAGCCCGCCCCACAGGAAGCCCTGGATCGCCCCCACCCACGTCCCCACCCACAGCCAGCCCGCCACCGCGGGCAGCACCGCCGACAGCAGGATCCACACCCAGAAGGTGTTGCTCACAAACCGCGTCACCGGGTCGGCGACGAGGTCCTTCGCGTACCGCTCTTCGAGGTCCTTGGGCAGGGCGTTGAAGAACCACCCCATGTGCGCATGGAAGAACCCCTTGAGCACCGACCCCAGGCCCGCATGGTGGCTCTCTTCGTGCGGGTCGCCGCCGCTGGGCTTGTGCCGGTGGTGGTGGTGGTGCCCCTTGAACGCGTGCGGCGAGTGCGGATCGCCCTCGTGATCGCTGAACTGGTGGTGCCGCCGGTGCATCGCCACCCAGCGGATGACCGGCCCCTCGGCGGCCATGCTCCCCAGCACACCCAGCACGAACCGCGTCACCGGCCCGCAGTCAAAGCTCTTGTGCGTGAAGTACCGGTGGTAGCCCACCGTCACCCCGAACGCCGTCAGCACGTACCCGATTACCATGATGGCGAACGCGTGCCACGTGATCCCCGTCCCCCACAGATAGATGATCGCCCACACGAGCCCCACCGGCGGCAGCGTCACCGCCGCCAGCGTCCCGATTCGCTCGGCCATCGGGGGGCGCTCGATTTCCAGATTGGACGTGTCGTTCTTCAACTCGGACGGGACGGTGGACTGGCGGGCAACGCGGGCGGGGACTTCTTGGGGCACTGCAGGACTCCTGACCGGACCGGGGGAACAACCCATGTCGTACGCCGCTCATCGGCCCCACGGCCGGCTGCCGGCGTTAATCGGCCAGAATAAACGCTTGGCCCTCACTCCGCATGAGTGCCATCCCCCAAACCCGGGTGGTCGGCCCGTGTTCCTACTTCCCCACCGCCTCGATGTCCCGCCGCAGCGAGCAGGTATCCAGACACCGCATCAGTTCCGTGGGCGACGGGTGCGCGCCCACACGGCAGATCCCCGCCCGCTCCTGCTCATTGCTCAGCGGCCCGTCCGCCATCAGGATCACCGGCCGGTTCCCCCGCCGATTGGACTCCTCGGTCGAGATCGCCTCCACCACCCACAATGTCGAGGCCGTGCGCAGTTCGCCCGTGTTCACGGTAAACCCCGCCGCCCGGAGTACCGAGTGCACCATCGCCGACGGCGCGCCCTCCGTCAGCCGGATGTCCGCCGTGAGCGGGCGTGCCGCCTTGGGCGTCTCTTCCTTCGCCAGCGGCAGCCACAGCCGCACCGTGGTGCCCTTGCCCACCTCGCTCAGCACCTCGGTTTTCCCGCCCGCGTCGTTCACGATGCGGTGCACGAGCGTCAGCCCCAGCCCCGTCCCCGACTGGTGCCCCCGCACCCGAGTGGTGAAGTAAGGGTCCATGCAGTGGGCCAGCACCTCGGGCTTCATGCCCGGCCCGTTGTCGGTCACCTCGAACCACACGCCCCCCGAGCCGTTCCCCGGGTACGCGTGCAGCGTGATCTTGGCGCCGTCCTTGGCGAACTGCCCGGACGCGCCGAACGCGTCGATCGCGTTCTTGACGAGGTTGACCGCCGCCTGCGTGAGCGCCCCCGGACCCAGCGCGACCTTGGGCAGGCCCGGCTCGATCTTGAGCTCCAGTTCCACCGACCGCCCCGCGAGGTTGTTGAGCAGCCCGCGGGCATCCTCGGCCCACGCGCCCAGCTCCGCCGCGTCGCCCTTGCGGTCGCCGGCGTCGCCGCGACCGAACAGCCGCAGCCCGCGCACGAGGGAGGCGAAGTAGTCCGCGCACCGCGCCAGCACGGCGCAGTTGTCGTCCACCACGCTGTCGCCCGCGTGCGTCGCCCGCAGGATGTCGATGCTCGCCCGCATCGGCAGCAGCAGGTTGCCGATGTCATGGCCTAATCCCGCGGCCATCGTGCCCAGGGCCGCCAGGCGCTCGCTGCGGCGGAGGGCCTCGTTGCTCCGCTCCAGCTCCAGCCGCGCCTCCGCCACCGCCAGCGTCATGGCCTCGGCGTGGCGGGCCAGCTTCTCCTGGGCCTCGATCCGCTCGCTGATGTCGCGGGCGATCTTGGACGCCCCGATCACCCTGCCGCTGCCGTCGCGGATGGGCGACACCGTCAGAGACAGGGGCACCAGCCGCCCGTCCTTGCGCCGTCGCCAGGTCTCGAAGTGGTCGACCCGTATCCCGGCCCGCACCTGCGAGAGGATCAGGTCCTCCTCTGACTGGCGGTCGGCGGGGATGATGGTGCGGATGGAGCGGCCGACCATCTCCGCTGCGGTGTAGCCCAGGATCCGCTGCGCGGCCGAGTTCCAGGAGGTCACGATGCCGTTGAGGTCCTTGCCGACGATCGCGTCGTCAGATGACTCCACAATGGCCGCGAGCAGACGCACCATGTCGTCGGGGCTGCGGCTGGCGTCGTGAGAGAAGATCATGAACAGCTCGGCATCGGGTAAGCGGGAAGGTACCCGTCCCTCAGTTAAGCTTTCATGAGAGTCCACTAAAGACCTGCCGCTTTCCAAACGTCCGGGTTGCAACGCGGTCGGAACCACAGCAGGGGCATCAGGCGGCATAGGGCTCCATCTGAACGGCGCGCCGTAAGCACCGCCTGCCGCTCACATCAACAACCTCTCACCCCTTCACGCTCAGTTCCATCCCGTCGAAGGCCAGGATGGCGTCGATGCCGCGCTCCAGGCCTAATCGCCGCACCGCCTCCTCCGCCTCGCCCTCGCTCGAGGTCGTCACCTCGGTGCCGCAGTGCGTGAACACCGCGCGGTCCACCCCCTCGGCCCGGCACCAGCCGATCTGCGTCTTCACCGTCGCGTGCCCCACCAGGGCCTCGCCGGCCTTGCGCACGAAGGACTGCGTGAGCGTGGCCGCGTCGCCGACGTAGACGTCGATGCGGCGCATGGCTGCGGTGCGGTCCTTGATCGCGACGACGTCGGGCGCGTACAGCACGCTGGCGTCCCCCTCGCTCACGCGGTAGCACACCGCCGGGCACCGCACCGAGTGCTCGACGGGGAAGGCCTCGAACTCCACCCCCGAGATCACCATCTTCTCCCGCGGCGTGATCACGTGCCGGTCCTTGATGGGGTAGTCGCGGAGCAGGTCCCACGTCTCGTTGGTGGCCCACACCGGGCAGGGGGCGCCGTTTTTGAGGCCGAACGCGTGGTCCGGGTGCGCGTGCGTCAGCACGATGGCGGAGGGCTTCAGGTCAAACACGATCTCCAGCCAGTCCAGCCCGCAGTCGATCATCACGCCCTTGGTCATGCGGACGCGCCCCGTGCCCGCCGCGACCAGCACCGAGCTGTGCCGCCCGTGCCGGCGCGAGCGCGCTTCGATCTCGCCCCGGGTGCCCAGGAACGTGAACTTCATGCTGCTAGTCCATACGCGGCCGGTGTGTGGGCGGGGTGAGCGGGTGGGTGAGAAAGTAGAAAGCAGGGAGTAAAAGGCGGGTCTCTCGCGGAGGACGCGGGGGGCGCGGAGGGAGGCACTTCGGATGTGGGATGTCGGATGTCGGATGTCGGATGTGGGATGTGGGATGTGGGGGGGGGAAGAAAGCTCAAGGCAGCCCCTCCCCTCTCCCTCCGCGTCCCCGCGTCTCCGCGAGAAATCATCTTCTTCAGAACAGGAAAAGGTCCCGGCGTCACGACACCGGGGCCGGCGTTCCTTTGTTGCCTTCCTGCTTCCACTCCGCGCCCCCGCGCCCTCCGCGAGAGACCTGCCTTCCGTTCCAACGAGAAAGGCCCCGGCGTCACCACGACACCGGGGCCTCCTTTCTTCTTGTCTGGCTCAGCGCCTCCGCGCCTCCGCGAGAGATCGTCTTCTCACGCCGCCAGGCTCTCGCTCCCGGTGATGGTGAGGCCCCCGCCGGGCAGGCGGCCGAAGTTCACGGTGAGGATCGCGCTCACCGGGCTGCTGAGGCCGGCGCGCTGGCCCTGCACCGTGTACTGCACGCTGTCGGGGCCCGCGAAGAGGGTGGTGTCGGTGAAGCTCTTGGTCCCGGTCACGCCCAGGAAGGCGAACTCGGTCTCGCCGGGGAGCCTGCGGCGCACGATGTACGACGTGCCGCTGGAGCCCGCGGGGTTGCTGGCCTTCCACTTCAGCGTGAGCTCGCCGCTGGTGGGGTTGATGCTGATGGCAAGGTCCGAGGGCTGCGCGGGGGCCGGCACGGGCGCGGGCGGGCCGGGCGGGGTCAGGTCCGCGAGCTGCCAGACGACGGACGGCTTCTCCGCGGCCTCCGCGAAGAGGCGGATCTTGGTGACGGTCGTCGCTGTCGAGGACTTGAGCGCGGACACCAGGTCGTTGGCGTACGCGGTCGCGGCCTTGGCGGCGTTGCGGGCCTGCTCGGCCGCGAGCACCGCCGCCACCGCCTCGTCCACCTGCTCCTTATAAGCGAGGGCGGAAGGGCCGGTGAGGCCAACGCCCACAGCGTTGGTGACCCACTGAGGGGCGTGCGACTGGCAGAAGGCGAGGAACAAGGCACGAGGGGTCTGAGGGATCATCGGGCACCGTCCTTTCGTGTTTCTTGGACGGGGCCGGGCAACGCTGCCCTGCACCATCCGACGGTGCTGAGGGATCGGGATATTCCTTGAGCAACTTTGGTGCAGCGCGCGCGGATTTTGAGGCCCTGAGCCGTAAGTTCCTGCCCCGGCACGGCTTGTTCAATGCCGGGAGCGCTCGCCCGCGGCCACCGAAGACCCCGCGCGGGCCATGATTCACCCTCAATAAGCCATGATTCGCCCTGCCCGGGCCATGATTCACTCTCAATGAGCCATGATTCGCGCTGCTCGGGCCATGATTCACTCTCAATAAGCCATGATCCGCCCCGCTCGGGCCATGATTCACTCTCAATAAGCCATGATCCGCCCCGCTCGGGCCATGGTTCACTCACGACACCGCTGAGCCACAAAGGCGCGGTACGCTGAAGGCGTGCGGCGGCCCGCCTCGACATCTTCGTCACCATCGGTGAAGCAATGGACGCTCAAGGTCGCCCTGTGCCTTCTCGCGGGCGCACTCTCCTCCCTCTTCGCATGTGTCCATGAGGTGTCAAATGGCGTGCTTACGACTGCTGGTTGTCGTCTTTGTCTGCCTCGCAACGGTTGCCGTTCTGGCGGGGACTGCCACTCCTACGGCGGAACCCTCGACATCGCTCGTCTGGACCATTGAGAGCATCAGCCCGGACATTAGTCTGGCGACAACGCCTGTCGGCGACTGGGACCGGGTGGCGCTCAATCCGAAGGAGCGTCAGGCACTCGAGGGCGTCGAAGGCATCAACTTCGTCGCGAAACGCTGCATCGTTCGCTTCACCCTCAGCAACCCGACGAACCGGTCGTACCTCGTTTCCCACGAGGACATCCACCTCGCCCTGTGCAGGCCGACCCTGACCGATGGCGATGGTCGGAAGTGGGTGCTCAAGCTCAACGTCCGCGGCCATGCCGATGGTGATGTGCACGGATTCCCCTCAATTGCAGGCCAGACGCGCGCAGGGCGTCTGCTCATGATGGCCGACCTCGTGCGATCGGAGCCGCCGGACGGAGAGGTGGCGCCGCCTTACCCCAAGACGCTCCGCTACGACGTGAACACGAAGGTGAGCGGACGCGAGGTCGTAGGGAAGAAGCTGAAGATCGCGCAGCCGGTCCCAATAAAGGGGACAGGTACATGCAGCGTCGACCTTAGCCGTGCCGACTAGATGCCGCAGCCGGCGGGCCGCCGCCGTCCACGTGGTAGGCTATGAGCGTGAAACGACAGGCCTCGACTCACACTTCCTTTCCGGTGAAGCGATGGTTTCTTGAGGTCGTCTCGTGTCTGCTCGCGGGCGCGCTGATCACGTGCTCAGTTGCCTTCGGCGGCGCGCTTTGGGGGCCGCCCCCGGTCCTGATTCGGGACGGCGCATCAGTGAGCTTGATGCACACGAAGTCGCCTGCGGGATCTCCCGGCGATTACACCTACCAGTGGGGCTGGCCGATGCGGTCCTTCGCCAAAGCAGGGGTCAACAGCACTCTTCAGTTCCTCAGGACCGCGCGGGAGGGATCGCCGCGGCGCGAGTGGTATTGGCGCCTGCGCCCCGCTTCGAGCTTTGACGGCAATCTTCCGCGGTCCATCATTCCCGTGGGCTTCACTCTCAACACCCTCCTCGCGGCGGGCGTCTTGATGGGGGTGGTTGAGACCATCGCGTGGGCGCGGCGGCGGGGGGGGCGGCGCCGGGGGCGGTGCCCGGCGTGCGGCTACGACCGGCGCGGGCTCGCGGGGGGTGACGCGGCGGCGTGCCCGGAGTGCGGGGCGGGGGTTTAGAAGGAGCGGGAGGCAAAGACGATTTGGGAGGCTTCGCCCGGGTGTCGGGTGGAAGCTCTCCGTTCACCGGGTGGTGCTTGCCCGACACCAGCAGGCCGGCCGTTGATCCGGTTGTGCCACGACCGTGCTTCGATGGTCGTTTCTTCCGCAGACGGCTGCGGCTTACTGCCTCGCTTGCGTCGGGGCGGGTCGGGCAGGGCGGCGAGCCCTGCCACAAGCGACTCCAAAAGCGCTGTACGCTGCGTTGATGCAGAGGCCGCGTAGTCGCGCGCTCTGTGATACCCTTCGTCAGTGCGTCCGGGCGGAAGGACCAGCCCTCGGTGGCGGGTCGTGCCACCTGCCCCGCTCCTGCGGGCGCCGATCCAAACACAAGGAAGATCGGGGCCATGCCCGACAAACGCAGGATCGAAATGAGTCCAGCCTGGGCCCTCACCATCCTCACGGCTGGTGGTGTTATTGGCGCAGCTGCAAGCTGGCAGGTGGCGAATCGGACGCCGCTTCAGCATCACACGGATGCGCCGACATCAAAGGAAGTCATCGACCGATTCCTGTCCGAGGGAGTGCCCCAAGTCTTCCGCCCGCTGAGCAGCCCCCGCCACCGCGGGCATCAGACCACTTACAAGGCCACACATTCCGCGGGCGCCGGGGGCGTTGATCACCAGACGGCGGTGTACGTCGATGGGAGCAGATGCATGATCGCCTACTTGGCGGGTGACACCGTGCACAGCGTGCTTCTCATCGGGAGGACGCCAGGTCAGGCGGAGTGGTTGACGTTTGACGATGCCGTGTTCCAGCAGCACTTGCGTGCGTCTGGTGCTCGGTAACCCTCGCTGATGTCGAGCCAATCCGGGACTTCGCCCAGAGCGGCTCAGTCCCGGCGTCGGTCGGCGGGGGGCGCAACACCCCCTCCCCCAAGCGCTTCCGCCCGCCCTCTTCCCGGGCTAACCCGCGCTCCCTGCACCCCGCCCTACGCTTGCGCCCCCTTTTTTCCGGAGACCAGAGGAATGCCCGCCGCGACTGCGCCGTCTGACGTTGCCAGCCTTGTGAACAGCGACACCCACACGCACCTGCCCGCGAACTCCAACCAGGCGCTGGGGATTGCCCAGTACGCCATCGACTTCATGTGGAGCGAGGAGGAGGGCAAGCGCGGGGAGCCGTCCAGGGCGGTGCTGGACAAGACAAGCGACTTCTATACCGACGCGTGCCTGTGCGGGGTGTCGGCGATTGCGCTGGGGACCAACGCGCCGCTGATCCTGCGGGAGGAGGCGCTGCGGTACGAGGTGCCCAGCAAGGGCGTGGCGCGGGGGGCCGCGTGGGCGGAGGACACGGTGCGGGCGGGGGTGCCGGTGTTCGGGAGCAACGTGGACGTGGCCGTGGAGAAGGCGATCGTGGCCAACTGTGCCGCGGTGCGGGAGTGGGACAGCAACGGGACCAACTTCGGGTTCAACCCGCTGCTGGGGCACACGGCGGGGGAGTTCGGGCACAACGACTTCTACGCGGTGCCGGTAGCGGCGGCGCAGCTGCGGGGGATGGACGGGGAGTTCGCCCTGCGGGGGATGGTGCTGCTGGATGAGATCCGCGGGCGGCTGGCGGAGGTGTTCAGCCTCAAGAGCTACAAGGTGGACCACGTGGTGCACGGGGCGATCGCCAGCGCGGCGACCTTCGGGGCGATGATGGGGGCGACGGGGGCGCAGATCGAGAGCGCGATCGGGATGGTGGTGGCGCACTACATCCCCTTCCGGGCGATCCGCGCGGGCAAGCAGCTGAGCGACAGCAAGGGGGCGTCGGCGGCGATCTCGACCGAGGCGGCGGTGCTGAGCGTGAAGCGGGCGATGGCGGGGTTTTTGGGGCCGCGGGATATTTTCCGGAACCCCGAGGCAATCTTCCGGATCTTCGAGGGGCCGGGGCAGATGTTCCAGAAGGTCGGCGCGACCGACGCTAATACAGAGAAGGCGGACGCGTCGCCGTTCGATCTGGTGCTGGGGCGCAAGGGCGACGACTTCGCGGTGATGGGCATGCACTTCAAGCTGGGGCTGTACGAGCACCAGTCGGCGGGTGCGCTGCAGGGGCTGTGCGACCTGATTACCGCGAACCCGCACCTGCTGGAGGACCAGAGCGGGGATGCGATCAGCAAGATGGTGGTGGTGGCGTACGAGCCGGCGTTCGGGATCATCGGCGACCCGGCCAAGCGCGACCCCAAGACGCGGCAGAGCGCGGACCACTCGATGCTGTACCTGGTGTGCACGATGCTGCGGAAGGCGCTGGAGCTGAGGGCCGCGGGGCACAAGGGGCCGTACCAGTTCAAGGAGCTGATGCTGCTGCCGCACGACTTTGACGCGCATGCGCTGCACCACCCCGTGACGCGGGCGCTGATGGCGAAGATGACCTTCGAGCACGGCGGGGCGGAGTACGACGCCAAGTACCCTGACGGGATCCCGACGTCGATCGTGATCACCGACGACCAGGGGCAGAGCTTTGACTCGGGCCTGGTGATGTACCCGACCGGGCATGCGCGGAACACGACGGCGGACCTCAAGGGGCTGCTGGCCCACAAGTGGGAGCAGCTGGGCAAGCTCGCCGCCAACAAGCCGAAGCCGATGATCGCGCAGCTGTCCAACATCGGGGAGAAGTCGGCGAAGGAACTGGCGAAGATGTACGACTTCAAGATCGCGGATCGTGGGCGGTTTGAGTGATTCGCTGACGGGATGACGAGAACGGAGCGCAGGCTCCGGGCGGCTGGTAGCGATGCCCGACGCAAAAGGCAGAGTGTGGTGCTCGCGGTGCAAGCGGCACGTTGGCGTCTTTGACGACACGGAGCACGAACGCTTCCGGGCGCTCTATGTAGAAGGCGTTCAGGCGGTAAAGGCATTCCGAGAACGGACCGGAGCGCCACTGTCGGAGGTTTCATTCAAGACGCTGTTCGCGCCGATGTACCGGGCGTACGCGGAGTTTGGCGGCGATTCCGAGGTGATCGCCGAGGAGGTCCTGAAGCATCAGCGTGGCAGGTTCGGCCCACCCTGCGCGACGTGCGGTCTGGAGCTGCAGTCATCCCGGGCGAACTGGTGCATCGGGTGCGGCGCGAGGAGGAAGCGGTGATGGCTGGCTACTCGGGAACACCGCTGGCGCAGAAGCTCGGGATCAAGGCCGGGGCGCGGGTGTTGCTGATGAGCGCGCCCTCCGAGTTCGAAGCGACCTTGGGCAAACTGCCGGAGGGCGCGGTGATTACGTTGCGTGCGGGGAAGGCGCCGGCGCAGGTCATCGTTCTGTTCTGCAAGGACCTCAAGACGCTGGAAGCGAAGTTCGATGGCGCCCGTGCGGCGCTGGATGAGTCCGGCGGGCTGTGGGTCGCGTGGCCGAAGAAGGCGAGCGGCGTCAGGACGGACCTGACGGAGGACATCATCCGCGACCTTGCGCTGGCGGCGGGGCTGGTGGACAACAAGGTGTGCGCGATCGACGAGACGTGGTCGGGGCTGCGGGTGGTGGTGCGGGTGAAGGATCGGACGGGCGGAAAAAAAGCACCGAGATGAAGACATCTCGGTGGCACGGTTCAACCTCGGGCGTGTGGCGCGGGTAAGGTTGGCCGCATGCACAACCTGCCCCTCCTGACAACGATTGCCGCGGCATTCGCGGCCGCGTGGGTGCTCGGCATCATCACGCAGAAGCTGCGGCTGAGCCCGATCGTTGGCTACCTGCTCGCGGGCGTTGTGATTGGTCCTTACACGCCGGGGTATGTGGGCGATGTGGACCTGGCGACGCAGCTGGCGGAGGTCGGCGTCATCCTGCTGATGTTCGGCGTGGGGCTGCACTTTCACCTGAAGGACCTGCTGGCGGTGAAGGGGATCGCGGTGCCGGGGGCGGTGGTGCAGAGCCTGGGGGCGACGGCCGCGGCGGTGGTGATGTTCTACTTCCTGGACCTGCCCTTCCGGACGGGGCTGGTGATCGGGATGGCGATGTCGGTGGCGAGCACGGTGGTGCTGCTGCGGGTGCTGATGGACAAGCACATGCTGAGCAGCGCGCCGGGGCACGCGGCGGTGGGGTGGCTGATCGTGGAGGACATCTTCACGGTGCTGGCGCTGGTGATGGTGCCGATGATCGCGGCGATCGGCGGGGGCGTGGAGCTGCCGCAGGCGGCGCAGAGCGCGGCGCCGGTGGTACCGGAACTGCCGGTGGGCGCGACGGCGCTGGAGCAGGCGCGGCATGCGTACGAGGTGGCGAAGGCGGCCCTGCACTCCCTGGAAGCGGAGGCGAGCGCGACGCACAGCAGCGGCGCGGCGGGCTGGAAGGGAATGGCGTGGGCGCTGGGGAAGCTGGTCGCGCTGGTCGCGATCGTGCTGCTGGCGGGGTCGAAGGTGGTGCCGTGGATGCTGATCCGCGTGGCCAAGCTGCGGTCACGGGAGCTGTTCACGCTGACGGTGCTGGTGCTGAGCGTGGCGATCGCGGTGGCGAGCGCGGTGTTCTTCGGTGTGTCGGTGGCGCTGGGGGCGTTCTTGGCGGGGATGGTGGTGGCGCAGTCGCCGGTCAGCCATCAGGCTGCGGCGGACGCGCTGCCGATGCGGGACGCGTTCAGCGTGCTGTTCTTCGTCGCGGTGGGGATGCTGTTTGACCCGATGTTCCTGGTGGAGCGGCCGGGGATGATCGCGGCGGGGCTGGGCATCGTGATGATCGTCAAGCCGCTAACGGCGCTCATGATCGTGGCGGTGCTGGGGTACCCGGTGCGGACGGGGCTGGTCGTGGCGCTGGCGCTGGCGCAGATCGGCGAGTTCAGCTTCATCCTGTCGCAGGCGGCGCGGGAGAACGGGCTGATCCTGCCGGAGCACCACAGCCTGCTGGTGGCGTGCGCGATTATTTCGATCACGCTGAACCCGCTGATCTTCGGGCGGCTGGAGGTGGTGGAAGGGTGGCTGAAGCGGCGGCCGCGGCTGTGGAGGCTGCTCAATGCGCGGGCGCAGAGGCGGATCGACGCGGTGAACATCGGGTCGGCGGAGCAGAAGGCAAAGCGGGAGGCGGAGGAGAACCCCAAGCCGCTGGCGGTGATCGTGGGGTACGGGCCGGTGGGGCGGCTGGTGGACGCGGTCCTGCGCGACAGCGGGATGGACACGTGCATCATCGACATGAACATGGACACGGTGCAGCAGTTGCACCGGCAGGGGCGGATGGCGATCTACGGCGACGCGGGCCTGCGTGACGTGCTGGTGCAGGCGGGGGTGGACCGGGCGGTGCACCTGGTGGTGACGCTGCCGCACAGCGATGAGCGGGTGGCCATCGTGATGACGGCCAAGGACATCAACCCGAAGCTGGAGGTGACGGTGCGGGCGCGGTACCTGCGGGAGAAGGAGGACCTCAAGCACGCGGGGGCGAGCAAGGCGGTGTTCGAGGAGGGCGAGGCGGGGCTGGCGCTCGCCGAGCACGTGATGATGCGGCGGGGGATTGACGAGCCGACGCGAGAGAAGCTGATGGGGGCGGTGCGGAAGCTGTGGGGGATGGCGTAGGCGGTGCGCTCGGGACCACCGAGATGAAGACATCTCGGTGGCACGTCACTTGCCCTTCGTGAGGGCTTGCTCAACCTTGGCGCGGAGCTCGGGGATCTTGGGGTGTGAGGACTTGGTGGCGGCGGTGTCGAGGAGGGTGAGGTGCTCTTCGCGGGGGTGGTTGGCCTTGAGCGCTTCCTCGACGAGCGCGACACGGCTGGTGGCGTCGTCGAGTGTGAGGATGAGGTGGGTGGCGACCTCGTTGGCCTGCTTCTCGCGTCCGCTGATGAGCAGCCCGGCGTAGATGCCCGAGACGTTGGTGCGGACGGCGCTCCTGAGGGCTTCGCGCACGGCCCTCTGCTGCCGCTCGTCGCCGGGGAGCCTGGTGTCGAGGCTGGTCATGGTTTCGCGGACGTCGTCCATTGGGCGGGCGGAGATGCGGCCGACATCGACCCAGCGGGCATGGGTTTTGAGAGCTTCTTTGATGTAGGCGCTGTTGCGGCGGAGGTCGTTGGTGGCCGCGGGATCATCCTTGACGCGGTCGTACCAGGCGATGGTGCGGTCCTCGTCGTTGAGAATGGTGTTGAGGCGGATCCAGTCGGTGAGGGTGTCCTTGGTGGCGCTCTGGTCCTTGAGCCTGGCCTCGGCGGCGTCGCGGAGCTTCGTGAACACCTCCTTCGCGGGCGGGTGCTCGAAGGCGAGGACGTGCATCTCACTGACCATGAAGGAGAGGCGGACGCCGGCCATGGAGCGCTTGTGCTGGAGCATGTTGTCCCAGAGCCAGGCGTACTCCGCGGCCGCGAGGTCGGGGTCGGACTCGGAGAGCTTGCGGGCGAGGTCCAGGCGCTCGTCAATGTCGACCTTGCCGTTCTTGCCGACGCGGGTGCCGGCCTTTTCACGAAGGCGCTTGAGCTCCTGCTCGCGCTCGGCGGCCTTGGTCTTGCCCTGCTTGACGTCCTCGAGCCAGGCGATGAGCTCGGCGGCGGACTTGTAGCCGGTGTCGCGGTCGATCTCCTTGCCGTCCTTGAGGATGATGGTGGTGGGCAGGAGCTCGATGGCGAACTGCTGGGCGAGCTCGGGCTGCTTGTCGGTGTCGAACTGGAAGGCGATCGCGTTGGCCGCGAACCACTCGACGACCTTGGGATCGACCCAGGTGGTCTTGTCCATCTTCTTGCAGGGCGGGCACCAGTCGGCCATGGAGTCGACGACGAGGAGCCTCTTCTCGTCGATGGACTGCTGCTTGGCCTGGTCGTAAGTCTTGGCAGTGAAGATCGGAGGTGAGGCGAGGGAGAGGGCGGCCGGGAGGATGAGGGCGGCGAGGGTGGGGAGGAGCATGGCTCGTTCCTGGGACTAGCAGGGATGGAATACCAAACACGGAGGCACGGAGGGGATGCTGATCAAAGGTCAGTATGACAGATAGGAGTCATAAGGGGGATAGGAAGTCAGAGGAGATGCAAGTGATCGGAGGGGGTGCGCGGTAGGCTGGTGGGATGGATGCGAATGCGATCGTGCGGCGTTTGGAGGCGTTTCCGCGGGGGTTGTGCGCGGTGGTGCGGGGCCTGACGGTGGAGGAGGCGCGGTGGAAGCCGGAGGGTGGGCAGTGGTCGGTGCTGGAGATTGTGTGCCACCTGGGGGATGAGGAGGTGCGGGACTTCCGGGCGCGGCTGTTCAGCACGCTGCGTGATCCCGCGGCGGCGTGGGAGCGGAATGACCCGGAGGCGTGGGCGCGGGAGGGGAAGTACAACGAGCGGGACCTGGAGACGGAGCTGGCGCGGTTTGAGCGGGAGCGGGCGGAGTCGGTGCGGCAGCTGCGCGAGTTGGGAGAGCAGTTCGGGGGCTTGTCACGCGTGGACTGGTCACGGGCGTACCAGCATCCGAAGGTGGGGCCGGTGCCGGCGGGGGATCTGTTCGCGTCGTGGGTGGGGCATGATGCGCTGCACCTTCGGCAGATCGCGAAGCGGATGTGGGAGCTGGCGGGGCGAGATGGATCGTCGTGGAAGATGGAGTATGCGGGGGAGTGGAAGGCGTGAAGACGGGTACCAAACACGGACACACGGAGAGCACGGAGGGGGGAATGGGGCGGGTGGAAGAGAGGCATCAAGGCATGTGGCATCCAGGCATCAAGTAGGCGAGGAGAGGTGAGATGTTTGGTGCGCGTGTGAAGGTGGTGTGGGAGTGCCCGACGTGCCGGTATGGGCTGGAGGGGCTAGTGGAGGAGGACCGCGCGCGGTGCCCGGAGTGCGGCGTGGTGTGGACGAAGCGGCAGCTGGCGGAGGTGCAGGGGTTTTTTACGTGGCCGGACTGGCGGTGGGCGTGGGCGGCGGGGCTGACGCCGGTGGTGATGGTGGCGGGGATGGCCGCGGGATGGCGGATGACGGGGCTGGCTGGCGGGCTGGTGTGGGCGTGGGTGTGCGTGTGGGTGATGATGGCGCAGATGATGAGGCCGCGGCTGGGAGATATGGCGAGTGTGTTCGGTGCGATGACGGCGGTGCCGGTCGCGGGGGTGTGGGGCGGGGTCTGGTGGTCGGTGAGCGGGTTGGTGTGGGTGGTGTTGAGGGGGATGTCAGGGGATGTCTGATGTGCGATGTCGGATGTCGAACGTCCGGGCTTTCGCGCGCAGAAACACCGAGATGAGGACATCTCGGTAGCACGTGTTCAGGTCCAGCGCTGCGCGATGGGAAAGCGGCGGCCGGGGCCGAAGGCGACGGTGGTGACCTTGAGGCCGATGGCGGCCTGCTTGCGCTTGTACTCGGCCAGCGCGATGAGGCGGAGGACGCGGCGGACGGTGGGTTCGTCGTAGCCGGTTTCCTTGATGATGGTGTCGGCGGACTGGTGGCGTTCGACGTGGCGCTCGATGATGGCGTCGAGGATGTCGTAGGGGGGGAGCGAGTCCTGGTCGGTCTGGTTGGGGCGGAGTTCGGCGCTGGGGACCTTGGTGATGGTGCGCTCGGGGATGGGGGGTTCTTGGAATCCACACTTGAGGTGGTTGGCGTTGATCCAGCGGGAGAGGCGGTAGACGAGCTGCTTGGTGACGTCGGAGAGGACGGCGAGGCCGCCGTTCATGTCGCCGTAGAGAGTGCAATAGCCCACGGCGAGCTCGGACTTGTTGCCGGTGGTGAGGACGATGGCGCCGGTGCGATTGCTCAGAGCCATCAGGAGGGTGCCGCGGAGGCGGGACTGGAGGTTCTCTTCGGCGATGTCGGGGAGTTTCTCGCCCAGCGCGGGCTGGTGGAGAGATTGGAAGGTGGGGTTGAGGGTGCGCTCGAAGGTGGTGAAGGGGTCCTCGATGGGGACGACAGGGCAGGGGATGCTCAGGCGGCTGGCGAGGTCGAGGGCGTCTTCGACGGAGTGCGTGCTGGAGTAGTGGCTGGGCATGGCGACGCCGAGGACGTTGGGCGCGCCGAGCGCGGCGACGGCGAGTGCGGCGGTGAGGGCGGAGTCGATGCCGCCGGAGAGGCCCAGGAGTGCGCGGGTGAAGCCGGTTTTGCGGAGGTAGTCCTTGATGCCGGTGGTGAGGGCGAGGAAGAGGAGCGATTCGGTAGAGGAGTGGAGGAGTGGAGGAGTGGAGGAGTGGGGAGAAATATCGGATGTGGGATGTCGGATGTGGGATGTGGGGGCGGTCGCGGTACCGCGGGTTGAAGGTGATTGCGACTCGCGCGAACTCACCCCAACCCCTCCTGGGAGGGCGTTCAGGTCGATGACGAGCATGTCGCCTTGGAAGAGGTTGCCGGCGGCGATGAGGTCGCCGGTGGGGGCGTAGAGGAGGGTGTGGCCGTCGAAGAGGAGGTCGTCGTTGCCTCCGAGCTGGTTGACGCTGGCGACGTAGACGCGGTGCTTCGTGGCGTGGTGCTGGAGGATGGCGCGGTGGCGGTCACCCTTGCCGAGGACGAAGGGGCTGGCGCTAGGAGAGATGATGAGGTTGGCGCCGAGCTTGACGAGTTCGTCGACGGGGTCGGGGGTGTTGGTGTAGCGGGAGGAGAAGCCGGCGTCCTCGCCCTTCCAGAGGTCTTCGCAGATGGTGAGGCCGGCGCGGAATGTCGGATGTCGGATGTCGGATGTCGAAAGGTCGATGACAACCGCGCGGTTGCCGGGCTCGAAGTAGCGGTCCTCGTCGAAGACGTCGTAGGTGGGGAGGAGGCGCTTGTCGTAGTAGTCGAGGAGGGTGTTATTGCGGTAGGCGAGGAGGGCGTTGGCGGTGGGGGCGCGGCGGGGTTGGTTGGGGGTGGCGTCGAGTGGGAGGGGGAGGCCGAAGATGGCGGTGATGTTGTGGGTGTGGTGCTCGCCGATGTGTTTGGCGGCCGCGGCACAGGCGGGGACGAAGCCTTCCATGAGGAGGAGGTCGCGGGGGGGGTAGCCGCAGAGGGCGAGCTCGGGGAAGACGACGACGTCGGCGCCGGCGTCCCGGGCCCTGTTGATGCCGGTGATGATGAGGGCGGTGTTGCCCTTGAGGTCGCCGATGGTGGGGTTGATCGGGGCGAAGGCCAGACGCATGTGGGGGATGGTAGATGGAGGGGGCGGGGGAGTAGAGGAGAAGAGGAGTGGAGGAGTAGAGGAGTGGGGTAGGATGGGGGAATGACGCGGTTGCGATTACTGGGAGTGGTTGCGGGACTGGTGCTGGGCGCGGGGGCGGTGGCGCAGGAAGCTGTTGTGCAGGAGGCGGCAGGGATGCAGGTGTTTGCCAAGGCGGCGGTGGCGGCGGATCACAGGCTGGCGTCGGCGGCAGGGGTGGAGGTCCTGAGGGCGGGCGGGAACGCGGTGGACGCGGCGGTGGCGACGAGCTTCGCGCTGTCGGTGGTGCGGCCGTATTCGTGCGGGATCGGCGGGGGCGGGTTCATGGTGATCCGGCTGAAGGAGCACCCGCGGTATCCGGAGGGCGTGACAACCGCGCTGAACTATCGGGAGTGGGGGATCGGAAAGGCGCGGCCGGACTACTTCGAGAACGAGCCGGACCCCGACGCCGCGACGCACGGGGGCAAGGCGGTGTGCGTGCCGGGGCATGTGGCGGGGCTGCTGGTGGCGCTCGAGAAGTACGGGACGATGACGCGCGAGCAGGTGCTGGCGCCGGCGATCCGTCTGGCGGAGCAGGGGTACGCGGCGGATGCGCACTACGTGCTCAGCTCGCGCGAGGTGATCGAGTGGATCGAGAAGGACGCGTCGCGGGCGCCGCGGTTTGAGTTCCTGTGGGATCGGCTGCTGTACAAGGGGAAGGTGAAGGAGGGGGACAAAGTTGATCTGCGGGAGCAGGCGCGGGTGCTGCGGTTGATCGCGGAGAAGGGGAGCGCGGGGTTTTATGAGGGGGATGTGGCGCGGGCGATCGTGGACGCGGTGCGGCGGGACGGCGGGGAGATGACGCTGGAGGACCTGGCGGGGTACCGCGTAGAGGAGCTCAAGCCGCTGGTGACGGCGTTCCGCGGGAACACGGTGCTGAGCATGCCGCCGCCGAGCAGCGGGGGGATCGTGCTGGCGCAGGTGCTGGGGATGCTGGAGGTGCGCGGCCGGGATCTCGAGCGGATCGTGAAGGAGAGCGGGTGGGGGAGTGCGGAGTACGTGCACCTGGTGGCGGAGGCGGGGAAGCACGCGTTCGCGGACCGGGCGCGGTGGATGGGGGACCCGAACTTCGTGAAGGTGCCGGTGAAGGCGCTCCTGAGCGAGGAGTACGTGCGCGGGCGGGCGCGGGCGATGGACTTGACGCACGTGCTGCCGATCGAGGCGTACGGGTCGGCGTCGCCGCTGCCCGATGACGGCGGGACCAGCCACCTGTGCGTGGTCGATGAGATGGGCAACGCGGTGGCGTGCACGGAGACGATCAACCTGGTGTTCGGGTCGCTGGTCGCAGTGCCGGAGTACGGGTTCATTCTCAATGATGAGATGGACGACTTCCTGGCGCGGAAGGGCAAAGCGAACGCGTTCGGGCTCGACCATGCGGACCTGAACCGGCCGGAGGCGAAGAAGCGGCCGCTGTCGAGCATGACGCCGACGATCGTGCTGAAGAACGGGGAGGACGGGAAACCAGGCGATCCCGTGCTGCTGGCGGGGGCGAGCGGGGGCCCAAGGATCATCAGCGGGACGATCGAGGCGTCGCTGAACGTGCTGGTGTTCGATATGCCGGCGCTGGAGGCGGTGAGCAGGGCGCGTTTCCACCACCAGTGGCACCCGGATGTGCTGGAGCTGGAGGGGGAGATCGCTGGTGGGGCGCTGGAGGAGGCGCTCAAGAAGCTGGGGCACACGACGAAGCGGCGGGACCGGATCGCGGCCGTGCAGATCATCCGGAGGGTGAAGGATGGGTGGCAGCCGGCGAGTGATCCGCGGAAGGGCGGGGTGCCGGCGGGTTACTAGTTCACGTGACTACCAGTTGATGGCTTTGAGCAGGTTGGTGTAGTCGTCGGTCCAGACGGGGTCGCCCGCGGCGGGCGTGAGCCTGGTCCAGCGCGGGTCGAGGGTGAGGGGGAGGAGGTCGCCCTGGCTGCGGGCGACGGCGACCCACTCGGAGGCAAACTTCTCGCCCTTGGTCTCGAGGTCGTTGCGGAGGTAGGCGACGGCGTCGGCGTTGTGGGCGAGCGCGGCGACGATGGGGGCGAGGCGGAAGGTGCGGCTGGAGACGTGGAACATGACGACGCCGCGGGGGGAGAGGTTGCGGAGGTAGATGTCGAGGGCCTCGGCGGTCATGAGGTGGACGGGGATGGCGTCGCTGCTGAAGGCGTCGAGGATGATGAGGTCGGCGAGCTCTGTGAGCGCGGCGACGCCGAGGCGGCCGTCGCCGACCCATGTGGTGACCTGGGCGCCGCGTTCGCGGGCGTCGGAGAGGTAGGTGAACCACGTGGGGTTGGAGGCGATCTCGACGACGCCGGGGTCGATCTCGATGAAGTGCACGCTGGTGGTGGTGTCGGCGTAGGCGGCGATGGTGCCGGCGCCCAGGCCGACGCCGACGATGCGGTGGAGGCGGCCGTCGTCGCGGAGCATGGCGATCACATTGCCGAGCGGGCCGTCGGGGTGGTAGTAGGTGGTGGGGGTGCGGGAGAGCTCGTCGGTGGCGGGGTCGGAGGGGACGCGGCGGACCTGCTGGCCGTGGTTGGTGGTGCCGTGGCAGAGGGTGCGGTGCTTGCCGTCGGCCCACTCGATGACGGTGGTGACGCCGAAGAAGGAGCGGTGGCGGAGGATGGCGCCGGCGGTGGTGCCGGTGAACGGCGCGAGCAGCAGCAGGAAGAGGGCGGTCAGGCCGAAGCGGAGGGTGCCGCCGTTGACGAGGGTGAGGAGGCAAAGGCCGGCGGGGATGGCGGCGGTGAAGAGGGCCTTGATCGCCTTGGAATCGATGGACGAGGCGGAGACGATGCGCTGGATGATGAGGGTGGCGGCAAGGATGAGGGACGCGGCGAGGAGGTCGCGGGGGAAGGAAGACCCTCGCTTGCGCGTCGGGCTCGTTTGGTGGGCGAAGTTCGTTGGGCGGGCCAGGCAGACCAGCCCCAGCATGAGCGGGTACTCGACGATGGCGTTGAAGATGAGCGGGGCGAGGAGGGCGTTGAAGACGCCGCCGAGCGCGCCGCCCAGGGCGATGGTGAGGTAGAAGGTGGTGAGGTGCTGGGCCGGCGGCCGGGACTCGGCGAGGGCGCGGTGGCACATGGTGGCCGCGATGAAGAAGGTGATGAGGTGGACGGGGGCCTGCAGGAGCTCGCCCTGCACGTGGCTGAGCAGGAGCGTGAGGACGATGGCGGCAGGAAGCACCAGCACGTTGCCCCAGAAGCGGGCGGGGAAGTTGACGGAGCGGGCGAAGGCGAGGGTGTAGCTGAGCAGGTACAGGGTCAGCGGCAGCACCCACAGCAGCGGCACCGCGGCGATGTCGGTGGTGATGTGCTGGGTCACGCCCATCATGAGGCTGGAGGGGATGAGGGCGTAGAGGAGCCAGCGGAGGCGCTGAGACGGTGAGACGGTGAGTGGGTGAGACGGTGAGGGCAGTGGCAGTGGAGGAGTGGAGGAGTGGAGGAGTGGAGGAGCTGCGCTGCGGCGGGTGATGAAGGTGGTTGTCGCTGTCAGGGCGGCGAACACGGCGAACGCGCCGGTCCAGGCCCAGGACTGCTGCGTGCGGGTGAGGCTGGGCTCCACCAGCAGCGGGTAGGCGAGCAGGCCCGCGGCGCTGCCGGCGTTGCTGGCGGCGTACAGGAAGTAGGGGTCTTGGGCCCGCTCGTGCCGCGTGCGCGAGAACCACGCCTGCAGCAGCGTGCCGGTGGCGGCGATGGCGAAGAACGCGGGGCCGAAGGTGAGCGCGAGCTGCCCGAGCAGCCACAGGGCGGGGGTGTCTGTCGAGGGCTCGGCGCTGGTGGCGCGGATGGGCAGGGAGATGGCCGCCGCGGCGATGACGGCGAGGTGCACCCACTGCTGCGCGGCCATCGGCAGGCGTGCGAGGCGGTGGGCGTAGAGGTACCCCAGCAGCAGCACGCCCTGGAAGAACATGAGGCAGGTGTTCCACACCGCGGGCGAGCCGCCCAGCAGCGGCAGGTACAGCTTGCCCGCGAGGGGCTCGAGGAGGAAGAGGAGGGCCGCGCCGAGGAAGATGGTGGCGGTGAGGAGGGGGAGCACGGGGGGAGGATACTGGGGGGAGTGGGGGAGTGGGGGAGCGGAGGAGTGGAGGAGTGGAGGAGTGGAGGAGTGGAGGAGTGGGGGGCCCCGGGCTACCGGCTGGTCGCTCCTCCACGTGCGGCGACCGAGATGGTGACGTGCGCGATGATGAATGCGAGAGCGCCCAGCCCATACCAGAGCGCGCGGCGATCAATCGGAACCTGAGTGTCCGGCGCGTTGTGCGGATGGCCTCTGCCGGACCAGTGGATGATCAGCAGGATCATGAGCACCGCGCCGGCCAGTGTGAGCCACGTCGCGCAGGTGAGATGCCGTGCTCTGACGGACGCAGGCATCGAGGGAAGCGTACCGGCCAGAGGGTCTGGGGTTGCAGCGGCAGGCGGGTGGCACAACGAAAAGGGCCCGGCGCGCTCCCGCGCGTGGCCCGATGCTCACTCATTGATCCTGTCTTTCTCCGCGCCTCGCGCCTCCGCGAGAGACTTGGAGTGGGAAGGTGAGGAGGCTAGTCGCAGCTCGGGCGCGAAAGGTCGGTCAGGTCAACCGGGGTGGTCCTCAGCACCGCATCGAACTTGGCCATGCCATGATCCCGCACCAGCGCAATCTCCGCATCGGTGATGGGAAGCACGCGGCAGAGCGTGATCGGGCAGCCCTCATCGGGAGTGACAACCAGCGGGTTCGTGGATCCCACATCGTTTACCAGGCACATCAGGGCCGTGCACTGTGAGCCCTCGGCGAGCGGCCCGCGGGGGCCGATGATCTGCCCGTGGGAGTGACCGAGGCCGCGCCGGATCGTTTCGAGTCCCAGATCCTGAAGGATGGCGGGGATCGCCATCAGCGACTCGGGCCTCACGCGGATGAAGAGTTCCTCCCGCTGGACACAATCGCACGAGGACCTGCACAGTTCGACGCGCGAGAGTCCGAGCGTGGCGAAGGTCCGCTCCCCGCTGGGGTGTGCAAACTCCACGACCTGGAAGGGCATCGCTCGGCCTTCGGGGTCGCGGGACCACCCGTGCAGGATCCGCCCGAAGACATTCTCCAGCATGTCAGGCAGGGTGCTCAAGGAGCCTCCGTCTGAAGGGCGGTTGGCCGGTTGCGGCACCCGTCGCCCCTTTCGTCGCGCAGCCTAATGCAAAGGAACGAAGTCCGCGTCGAGTCCAAAGGAAAAGCGGGCTGGACCTCATGATCCAGCCCGCTCCTGATGGCTTCCTCTGTGCGCTCTGTGTGCTCTGTGGTGAAAGGCCTCCGCCTTTACGCCGCGAGCTTGCCGGACGTCGTCACGCTGCTGATGGCGAAGCCGCCGCCGGTCACGCCGAACTTGACCAGGAACACCTCGGTGGGCCCGCGCTGGGTGGAGCGCACGCCGGTGATCTGGTAGTACACCGAGCCCGAGCCCGCGGGCAGGGTGTCGTCGGTGAACTTGCGCGTGCCGCTGACGCCGAGGTACTCGAAGGGGCCCGCGTCGCTGCCGATGCTGCGCTTGACCTCGTACACCACGCCGCCCACGTTGCCGGGGTTGACGCACTTCCACGCCAGCTCCAGGCTGCCGGTCTTGCCCAGCGTGACGCGCAGGTCCGCGGGCAACCCGGGGGGCGGGGTCGGCTTGGGCGATTGCGGGGCGGGGACGTCCGCGGTTGTATAGATCGCGGTGGGGTTGCTGGAGTTGCTGGCGAAGGCGTCGATGGTCCGCATGCAGTCGCCCACGATGGTGCGGGCGCTCGTGAGCTCGGCGTCGAGCTCGGCCACCGCGTTGCGGAACGCCTGCTCGGCCGCCTCGCGGGCCTCGAACTTCGCCAGCAGGCTGGCGGACGCGGCATCGACGGCCGTGCCCTGCGAGGTCGTCAGGCCCAGGACGCTGGCCTGGGTCTTCCACTTCGGCCCGCGCGGCTTGAGCCAGTTCACGAAGTCGACGGTCTTGCGGGGAACGCGGTGTGTGTTGTTGCTCATATCTGGGTTCCTTTGAACAAGCCTTCCGATCACGCCCGCGCCCCCTCTTACTAAAAAAACGGCCCGTGATTGGGCCGCCGTTGGCATGGACGGGAGCGACGTTGCTCCACCCTTGTTTTCGTCAAGGCCGGCACACCCCTTGAGCCCCGCGCGCACGGAAAGTTGGGCATGCCCCGCAGATTCTGTTCTGGGACCTTGGCGCCGGCGCGACGCCGCCACGCCCGAGAAAACCGGCGTCTGCTGCGCTCCAACGCGGCCGCGTCGCCTCAATCCCCTCGAACGGTGGCCGCCGTCAACACCACGGCGCGGTTTGAGTGTGGCACGGCGCGGATTGAGTGCGGCCCGGCGCGGGCTGTCGAGGCCCCGGCGAGGTCTGTTGATGGCACGGCGCGGTTTGTCGAGGCCCCGAGGCGAGTTGCTGATGGCACGGCGCCGGCTGAGCATGGCCCGCCGCGGGCGGGGCCTCGACAGAACGCGCGGCGCCTGACCTCCGCGCGTCGAACCATCACCTCTCGCAGAGCCCACCTGCCGCCATGCACCACCGGCGTAAACTTTTGAACGCTACCCCCGCGATCATGTACGATCGGGTGATGAAGCAGAATCTACGATTCCTTCGCGTGTTGCTGGCGGTTTCTGCCTCGGCGCTCGCGGTGGGCTGTAAGGATCGTGGGACCACAGCCGCGACGGCGCCGGCCGCGTCGGCACCGCCGGGCGCGGGCGCTGCCACGAAGACCGATTACGAGTTCCTGGTCGATGGACGCCCGCGCAACCCCGTGGAATGGGCCCGGACGCCCGCAGCGGCGGCGCCCGGCGGTGGGGCGTTGCTTGCGAAGCTGAAGGTCGGTGAGTTCCGCGATCTGGTCGCGAAGAACGACGCGGTGGCACTGCGCAACCACCTCGTCGGCGAGACCGAGGCGCTCAAGGCGCTCAGCGGCGCCAAGCTTGACGGCATCAGCTGGGACAAGGGCGCGCTGGTGCTGCCCGCGGGCGAGCGGCTCGCTGCCGAGGACCTGGCGGCGTACTTCGCGGCCATTGAGAAGTGGGCACGCGCGGGTCAGTGGACCAACACCGAGTACGTCCCCATCGCGCAGGGCATGCTGAGCCTGGGTTATCAGGTGTACGAGTCGGACACCTCACAGGACACGCGCGCGGCTCGGGTATCGGTGTGGGAGGCCGCGTGGGGCGCCGCGTTCCGTTTCTACGAGCGGCAGATGCTCAGTGAACGCAACGACAAGGGTCGCGAAAGCTGGAAGGTCCGGCGCGAGGAGCTCAAGGATGCGGCTGCGGCGATGAAGTGAAGGAACGGGTGCCGGGTGCAACTGACGGGGGCTTCGCAGCCTGTGCCGCGGTGGGTGCGGTGGAAGGCAAAGGCTATTTGGGACGCTGCGCGAAGGTGTCGGGGGATAGTTCTCCGATTGCCGGGGGACGCTTGCCCGACACCAGTGGGGTGGCCGTGGACCGTTCTTGCGTGACCGGCCTTTCGCGCGGTGCCGTGGTTCTTGAGCGGCGGAGCGCAGGTGGCATCAACTTCGCCGTGCCACCACCTTTCTGCTCTGAGAAAGGTGGTGGTTGTGCGCGGTGCGGACCTGCGACGCCGGTTACACCCACGCCGAACCATCACCTTCGCAGAGCCGAAGGTGATGGCACGTTCAGGAGAGTGGAGCCACCAGCCGTCGTGCTCAGCCCGCGGCGTATCGGTAGTCTTTGGCGCGGCCACTCGATGGATCCCGGAGGCCCGCCAACCGGAACCTACCAATGAAGCGGCGAGCAGCGCCCTCGACAGCAGCTACCGTGATCTTCTTCCTGGTCGTCATCGGCGTCGGGGCCTTCTTCGGCTCTGAGATGGACCTGTGGCGGAACCTGCAGCGCTGCCGGACGACGTACTCGACCACCACCGGCCTCCTGACTGAGGTCGGGGCCGTGTACGAGTACCGCAGCAGCTCCGGGCGCGGCGGCCGCGTGAACACCCGCGCCTTCATGGTCCCGGCCCGATATACGTTCTTTGTCAACGGACAGACCTTCCATGGCGAGCGTGTCGGTCTCCTGGGTGACCACCGATTCCCACTTGCGGCCGACGCGGAGATCATCCGCACCGCCTTCGCGCAGCGCCGCCCGATGACCATCCGCTACAACGCGGCGGACCCCACGGACAACTACCTCATCGACCCCGTCATGGATGAACGTGCGCGCGTGAGGGGTGTGTGGATCACAGCAGGCGTCATCGGGCTGATGTTCGGCCTGAGCATCGTGATGATCGGCGTGAAGGTGCTGCGGCGGCCTTCGTGATTGCCCGTCCGGTGCGGTAGCGAATCGATTGCGCCATACGTCCCTCGATGCTCCCCGCCGTTAGACTGCGGAGATGCTTGGGCAGCGCTCAATAAGGCGGGGGAGCAAGTGGGTCTGCACGTTTGTGGCCGCGGCTTGCCTGGCGGGGTTCGCGGTGAGCTTGTTGTATTGGGTGGCTTGGCGAGACTCGTCGTACCGGGTCGCGGTTTGGATCGAGGGTGGCTTTGTCGGCGGCAAGTGGGGGAGTGCCCCCCGCACCCCGCCGCCGGTGGCAGCGGGCTTCGAGTTTGCGGAACTCCCGGCGGCCATGCGCGGCGTCGGCCTCTGGCCGCGTGTCATGCACAATCCCAACAGCGACTCGCTGGAGGTCCCCCTCTGGATGCCCTTCCTTGTGACCGCCGGCCCCGCCGCGTGGCTGTGGCGGAAGGACCGCAGACTGGCCAAGCTGGCCCGAGTGGGCAAGTGCACGGGCTGCGGTTACGACCGAGCAGGCGTGGGCGCCCGCGCCAAGTGCCCGGAGTGCGGCCTGGCCGAAACATCACCTTCGCAGAGCCGAAGGTGATGGCACGTTCCGGAGGGTGGTGCCACCAGCCGTCCATCGCGCGAGCCCCGGGAGGGGCGGCAGTCCCTTGAGCGAACGAAGAGTGCCGCCCCATCCGGGGCTCGAAGCCAAAGAGAAGAAAACAGGTGCGCGGCCCGATCACCCGGGGCTCGCGCCCCGGGCTACCGGCTGCCCGCACCTCCGGTGCTCGGGAAAGGAGTCGTTCGGCCTTACTGGTGTCGGTCGAGTTGTGCCAGGGCGCGAGTTGTGTCCTACCGACACCTGGGCGGAGCCTCCCAAAGAAAAACTACGACGGCGCGGTAGGCTGTGGGCGTGCCCGTGACCCGGCCCCGCAACTCTTCACGCCCCCGCCGCTGGACCCTCAAGCTCACCCTCGCCCTGCTTGCGGGCGCGGTGGTCACGTGGGCGGTGGCGTGCGGGTGTGCGCTGTGGGGGAGAGCCGCCGGAGGGAATGGGACGGCCAACATACCGCCTCTGCCTGAGGTTGCTCCCCTCGGATGGGCACCTGAGGTCCACATCGTGTTCAAAGCGGCGGGCTTGACCGAGCGGGTGTGGTCCGCGGATGTGATGAAAGATCGCAGCGGGCGTTTGGCGTGGGAATGCACGTACGGCTGGCCGTGCCGATCGATGAAGTACTCGATGTTCGACCCAGGCGTTGCCGCCGGTAAAGCCGTGACCACCGCGTTGGAGGTTCCAAACTGGCTGCGAGTTTCCGGCGCTCGGTCGAATCTTCCGGTGTCGCTGCTCCCCCTTGGCTTCACCCTCAACACCCTGCTCGCGGCCGCGGTCATCCTGACGCTCACCGAGGGCGCGGGGGCGTGGCGGCGGCGGGCGCGGCGGCGGAAGGGCAGGTGCCCGGGGTGCGGCTACGACCGCGCGGGGGTGGCGGGTGACGCGGCGTGCCCGGAGTGCGGGAGGGGCGCGTGAGCATTCTGCGGAAGCTGTTCGCCTGGTGCTCGCTCGCGTTGTTGCTCGGGGCGCTGTGGTTCGGCATCCGCCACTACAGCGGTTCGTGGCTCCTTCCCTGGCTGATTCCTGGTGCGATGCTCGCCTTCCTGCTGATGGCGCTCGTTCTGAGCTCGATGAACGACCAATCCAAGGGCATCGCCGCCGCCCGCCTCGCACAGGTGCGGAAGGCGGAGGGCCGCTGTCCGTCGTGCGGATATGACCGGCGCGGCCTCTCGCCATCGGTGGCGTGCCCAGAGTGCGGCCGCGCTCCACCCGCCCCGCTGGGGCGGGCATCGCCGGGGGCCGGCGATCCGGGGGTGTCGAGGACGCCACGCCCCGGCTGAGGCCGTGCGCCGCATCCGCGGCGAGAGAGGCGCGGGGCCACACGACGCATAGCGACGAAGACGTCGCCATGGCACGCGAAGACATGCTCACGCACGCGAAGACATGCTCACGCAGGGCCGTGAGCATGCCACCCGGCGCACTGCGTCACTCCGTCACTTTGCCACTTCGCCACTTCGCCACTTCGCCACTTCGCCACTTCGCCACTTTGCCACTGGCCTTAGGCGCCGCCCTGGTAGAGCTTCTTGGGCGGGGGCTCGGGGGGCGGGGGGGGTTGGGCGGGGCCGCCGGTTTTGGTGGGGGCGGCGGGGTCGGTGCCGCTGGCGGTGGGGGCGGGGGGCGGGGGTGTGGGCTTGGGGTCGGGCTTGGGCCAGAAGACATAGACGCAGGCGGCGAGGAGGACCGCGATCAGGATGATCTGGCCCTTCTTCTCCTTGAGCGTCTCCGCGGTGATTTTTTCCATGCTCGTCTCCGTTCTTGCTGAGTGGGGGCGCGGCGGGGGTGCTGTTGAATCCACCCTTAGCCCACGTCGCGCCGCTGGAACAGGATAACACCCAGCGAGAGGAACGCGCCGATCTGGAAGATCGCGTAGAGGCTGACGTAGACCAGGTAGTCGCCCGGGATGAGGCGGTTCTGGGTCACGGCGTCGAGCAGCCAGAAGAGCTGCATGTTGGGGATGGCGGCCCAGGCGACCAGGGCGGGTTTGTTGATGCTGGTGGGGGTGTTGAAGACGTAGTCGCCGTAGATGGGGGGGCGGCTGAGGAGGATGGGCTTGTCGCCGGTGGTGCGGACCTTGATGGTCTGGCGGTCGGACTCCATGACCACGATGCTCTGGGGGGCCTCGGGGCCCATGACGTCGTTGGCCTCGCGGAGGTCGCCGTCGAAGGGCTGCATCTCCTTGTTCACCATGGGGAAGCCGCTGGGGCTGGGGCTGTAGTAGAAGATCTCGTTGACCCGCGGCGGCTCGTTCATGGGCTGCTGCAGGGTGATGGTGGCGATCTGCCCGGGCTCGTTGAAGACCTTGGACTCGTCGGCGGGCTGCACGCGGGCAACGACGCCCAGGGGCTTGTTGGTGAAGACGTGGCGGCCGATGAGGTGGTTGGACATCAGCGCCATCAGGAAGACGCCGCAGCAGACCACGATGGTCATGACCTGCCCCAGGCGCGTGGACGCGGCCACGGCAACCGATGAGAGGACGAGGATGGCCAGACCCAGGGCGATGGAGGCCATCACGATCTGGGCGTTGAGGTCCTTGGTGATGGGCTGGAGGTGCCACTCCTTGTTGAAGAGCAGCACGAGGACGTAGCCCACGCTGACGAAGGGGATGAGCAGCGACATGGTCGTCTGCGCGAAGTTCCAGCCGTAGAAGAAGTTGCACCAGGCCCCCAGGCCCGCGGCGAGGCAGACGGCGCCGAAGCCAAAGAGCATGACGGGGGCGTCGAGGTCGTCGGCGGTGGTGCTCATGACGCCGTGGCGGACGGCGAGCATGAGGAAGATGAGCATGACGAGGATGGACCCGGCAAGGGCGGCGGCGACGCCCAGGTACTTGCCGATGACCAGGGTGTGGCGGGAGACGGGCTTGCTGACGACGGTGAGGACGGTCTTGTTCTCGATCTCGCGGGACATGACCGCGGTGGCGATGAACCCGGCGAGGATGGTGCCGATGACGAAGATGGTGCCCATCCCCACGTCGAGGAGGAGCTTGTTGTCGCCGGTGAGGCCGGCGGAGTCGGTGTCGCTCATGGAGAAGCCGGTGTTCCAGGTGTTGAAGACCTGGAAGAGGCCCGACAGCAGCACCAGGAGCAGCAGGACGGGTTGCCGGACGCTCTCGACAAAGGCGTTGCGGGCGATTGTCAGGGATTGGAGGAGCATGCGGTGGGTGTGGGGGGTGGGGCCCGCGTCGGGGGGGCTAAAGGGTGAGACCCCGCGGGAGGGGATCGGGTGATCGGGAAGAGAACGCCCGCGGCGGCAACGAACTACGGAGGTCCGCGAACACGGGTTCGGGCTGATCGTACAAGCAAACCGGGACCGGGGCCGAGATGGTACCGGTCTCCCCTGAGTGCGTGTGCGGATGCGTGTGTCTGTAGAAGGTGGCAGGGACGAGAGGACAGGAAGAGGCGTGCAGGAGGCTGTTCGGTATCGGGGTAAGTGCCCTGCTGGAAAGAACGGCGTCGGCTTGCCACAATACGCCCCCCTGTTCGGACCTGACCTTGAGGTCGGAGCCCAACGAGGGGGGAGCAGGACGCTGAGAAGGGAAGGAGTCCCGCAGCGACCCCGGCCGTTCTGGTCGGGGGGTAGACGAACCCGGGGACCGGGACGGAACGGAAAGGCCTGACGCGGCGCTGAGGGGGATGCCTCCTTCACCGCCGCCGAGATGTAAGAGAAGGGTGCATGAGAGCCGACTACCTGACGTACCGGCGGGCAACGAGCGAGAGCGTGCGCGGGCTGCTGCTGCAGGCGGTGCTCGCGATCGGGGTGCTGATCTACGCGATCGTGGGAAGCGACGATGCGGCGATGAGTGCCGCGGCGTTCATCGGCATCGGCGTGCTGGGGTGGCTGACGCTGGCGGTGGTCTATGACCAGCACCGGCGCGAGCGGATCGAGGCGATCGAGAACGAGGCGCTGGCCACGGCCCCCACGGCGGGGACGAGCGTTTTCGAGAAGCAGGACGAGTTCCTCCCCGCGGCGCGCCGGCTGGCGGGGCTGTACAAGTTCTTTGTCCCGATCATGAGCATCGTCATCGGGTCCCTGCTCGTGGGGATCGGGTTGTGGCGGTTCATGGTCAATAAGGATGGGCTTGGGGAGCTTGGCACCGCGGCGGTGGGGCGCGCAGGCTGGGGCCTGGGCGTGGGCGGCCTGGCGGCGGTGATTGGGTTCACGTTCGCGCGGTACACGGCAGGGCTGGCGAAGATGCCGGCCTTCAGCAACCTGCGGGCGGGGTCCTCGTTCGCAGTGGGCGCGGCGCTGCTGGGCCTGACGCTGGCCATCGGCAAGTTCGTGCACATGCTCGGGCCCGACGTGGTGGTGAAGTACCTGCGGGTGGTGTTCCCCGCGTTCATGGTGGTGATCGGCGTTGAGGTGTTCGTGAACTTCGTGCTGGGGGTGTACCGCCCGCGACGCGCGGGGGAGACGCCGCGGCCGGCGTTTGATTCGCGGCTGCTGAGCTTCGTGGCGGCGCCGGACAAGATCGCGCAGTCGATCAACGAGGCGATCAACTACCAGCTGGGCTTTGACGTCACGGGCGGGTGGTTCTACAAGCTGCTGAGCAAGTGGGCGCTGCCGCTGCTGGTGTTCGGGCTGCTGATCGTGTGGGGGCTGACGAGCGTGGTGATCGTGAAGCCGCACCAGCGGGCGATGGTCCTGCGGTTCGGCAAGCCGGTCTCGACGCAGGATCTGGGGCCCGGGGCGCACTTCAAGATGCCCTGGCCGATCGATTCGGTCTACGTGCCCGAGTACTACTCGAAGGACGAGAAGGGGCGGTCGAAGGTCACGGACCGCACGGCGACGGGCATCCGCGTGCTGGACCTGGGCACGAGCCCGCCGGCGATCAACGACGCGATCCTGTGGACCAACGACCACGCGGGCGACGAGGTGTACCAGTTCGTGCGGGCGAGCGCGTACGACCAGGGCGGCGCCCAGCAGGAGCTGGCGGACCTTGCGATCGTGTCGGTCGAGATCCCGATGCACTACACCGTGAGCGACGTGCGGCTGTTTGACGAGCTGGCGCCGCCCGACAAGCGGGACGACGTGCTGAAGGCGGTGGCGCGCCGGGAGCTGACGTACTACTTCCAGCGGGTGCTGCTGGACGAGGTGCTGGGTGGGAAGCGCGAGCAGATGTCGCGGGACCTCAAGAAGCGGATCCAGCAGGCGTACGACAACCTGAACCCGGACCCGGCGACGGGGAAGGCGCGGGGCGCGGGCGTGCAGATCGTGTTCCTGGGGATCGCGGGGGTGCACCCGCCCAAGGAAGTGGCCGCGGCGTTCGAGGGTCCGGTGATGGCGGACCAGCGGGCGGAAGCGAATATCGAGGATGCGCGGGCGTACGCGATCATGAAGCTGGCGGACATCGTGGGGAACGTGACGCTGGCGCGGAGCATCATCGCGGAGATCGACGCCTTCGAGCGGATGAACCAGGCGAAGGCGGACCCCAAGGCGCTGGAGGAGCAGGAGCTCAAGGTGCAGGGTCTGATCGAGAGCGCGGGCGGTGGCGCGGCGATCGCGCTGGCCCAGGCCCGGGCCGACCGCTGGCAGGCGCACATGGGGATGAAGGGGCGGGCGGCGCGTCACCAGGGGCAGGTGGCCCTGTACACGGCGGCGCCCGCGTACTACAAGGCGTCGCGGTACTTTGATTCGCTGAAGGTCGCGATGGCGAACGCGCGGGTGTACATCACCAGCGAGGAGATCCGCGACCTGCGGACGGACATCGACCTCAAGGACAAGACGGTGGGCGTGGACGTGTTCTCCGAGAAGGAGGATTGACGTCCCCCGCGCCCAAGTTGAGCAAGAGCATCGAGAGAGTCGGATTGAGACAGGACCGGATTTGACACAAGGGCCGCCAGAAGGGGCGGCCTTTCCAGCCAGGAGCCTCCACGTGCGTCGAGCGCTGACCTACTTCCTGACCGCGGTATTCATCGTCGCCCTGCTCGCGTTCACCATCACGTACCAGGTGCGGTTCACCGACGCGGCCGTGGTGACCACGTTCGGGCGCGCGGAGGAGGCGGACGTCCGCAACGACGCGGGCCTGTACTTCAAGATGCCGTACCCGATCCAGTCGGTGACGATCTACGACAAGCGGATGCGGATCCTGACGAATAAGTTCGAGCAGCTGGCCACGGCGGACAACCGGCAGGTGGCGGTGGAGACGTTCTGCATGTGGCGGGTGGAGAACCCGCTGCGGTTCTTCCAGAGCTTCAGCAACGCGGGGCTGCGGGCGGAGGAGCACTACGCGAAGGCGGAGGGGGCGCTGCGGCAGAACCTGCGGGCGGCGGCGGCGCTGGTGAGCCAGTACACGATGGACGAGCTGTTCAGCGCCGGCAAGGGCGGCAGCAAGCTGCCCGAGCTGCAGAAGAAGATGCTGGAGACGTTCCAGGGCAGCGCCGACCAGAGCGGGCTGAAGCTGGCGGACTACGGCATCGAGGCGGAGGACCTGGGGCTGATGCGGGTGGTGCTGACGGAAGAGGTCTCCAAGGCCGTGATGGAGCGGATGCGGTCCAGCCGCGAGAAGATCGTGAAGGACACGCAGAGCCAGGGGCAGGCGATGGCCAACGGCATCCGCTCGCAGGCGGACAGCGACGCGAACCGGATCAGCCAGTTCGCGGAGAACCTGGCGCAGAAGATCCGGGCGCAGGGCGAGTTCGAGGCGGTGCAGTACTACCAGCAGATGAACGACCACCCGGAGCTGGCGCAGTTCAACGCGAACATGGAGTTCATCCGCGAGGTGTACGCGAAGCGGATGACGATGGTGGTGTCGGCGGGGATGCCGGGCATCGGCCTGATGTTCCCCGACGCGGTGGAGCAGATGCGGACGGGGAAGATCCCCTCGATCGTAAAGCCGGCGGAGACACGGACCACTGGGACTGAGAACAACCCGGGCGGCACGAAGGTGTCGAGCGAGGGCACGACGGCGACGCCGGCGGAGGGCGGGCGATGAGCGATCAGAACCCCAATCTGCCCGAGGAGCTGGCGGCGCCGGTGGCCCGCCGGGCGGGCTCGCTGACGCTGCGGGAGACGGGCGGCGTAGAGGCCGCGGCGGTGGACCCGGCGAACCAGTCGCTGGCGGACGCGCTGCGGGTGATGCTGCGGCTGCTGCAGTTCGGGATGGTGATCCTGGCGGTGCTCTACGTGTTCAGCGGCATGAAGCGCGTGAACGAGGGCGAGCGGGGCATCAAGCTGCTGTTCGGCAAGAAGGTGGAGACGAACCTGGAGCCGGGCTTCCACTGGACCCCGCCCTACCCCATCGGCGAGCTGGTGAAGGTGCCGCAGGGCTACCAGGAGCTGGACATCGGGCGGGACTTCTGGGTGGACGTGCCCGACGGGCAGGTTGACAAGTCGCTGGACAAGCTCGTGGGCACGCCGTCGCTCAAGCCCGACCAGAACGGCAGCGGGTCGGTGATCACCGCAGACGGGAACATCGCACACACGAAGTGGAAGGCGAGCTTCAAGCGGACGGACGTGAGCAAGTTCAGCGAGCGGGTGTACCCCGAGGCTGAGCAGGACATCGTGAAGGCCGCGGTGAAGCAGGCGGTGGTGCAGGCGGTGTCGGAGGTGACGCTGAACCAGCTGCTGCAGCAGGCGAGCACAGAAGGTGCGACGGTCCCCGCGCGGGCCAAGGCGCTGGCACAGCAGACGCTGGATGAGCTCGAGACGGGGCTGTTCATCGACGGGCTGACGATGGACCCGCCGATCCCGCCCTTGTACCTGAAGGACGTGTTCAACGCGGCGGCGGCCGCGTCGGCGCAGGCGAACAAGACGATCCAGGAGGCGCAGTCCTACCGCAGCGAGCGGCTGAACAACGTCGCGGGCGGCGCGGCCAAGTACCTCATTTACTACATCGATCAGTACGAGCAGGCCCTGGCGAAGAAGGACCCCAAGGCCGACGAGATCCTGACCACGATCGAGGCCCTGATGGTGGGGCAGAGCGAGGTTGAGGTGCTGGCGCTGGGTGACGACGGCAAACCCGAGCGCGACGAAGAGGGCGTGGCGACGGGGCGCAAGATCAGCGTGCGGATCGCGTCCACGGGCGAGATCGCGACACGGATCAGCGACGCGACGCTGTACCGCACGGGCGTGCGGAGCCGGGCGCAGACGACGCTCTCGCGCTACCAGGCGAAGCTCGCGCAGTTCCAGCAGAACCCGACGGTGATGATGCAGAACGAGTGGGACTCGGCGATGCGGTCGTTCATGAGCAAGCCGAACTTCGAACTGATGACCCTTCCCAAGGGCGTGAGCACGATCTCGCTGCTGCTCAACAGCGACCCGGACATCGAGCGGGACATCCAGGCTGATCAGAAGCGTCGCCTGCGCGAGAAGCAGGAGCGCGACCGCCAGCAGGAGCAGATGCGCCGCGGCAAGGAAACCGACACCAACGCTCTGAACGTGAAGGGTTGAGCATGACGCAGGCCGCCACTCCCAGCACAGCCACGCCGAACGTGGTACGCCCCTCGACGCCCTCGTCGCGCCAGAGCGCCGGGGCGGACGCGGTGGTGGTGTCCCAGAACCTGACGAAGGTGTTCAAGGACTTCTGGATGCGGGACCGGGCCCGCGCCGTGAACACCCTGAACTTCGAGATCAGGCCGCGGGAGGTGTTCGGGCTGCTGGGGCCCAACGGCAGCGGCAAGAGCACGACGATCAAGATGATCCTGGGGCTGCTCAAGCCCACGAGCGGGCGGGTGGCGGTCTTCGGGCACCCTCCGTCGGACGTGTCGATCAAGCGGCGGATCGGGTACCTGCCGGAGGAGAGCTACCTCTACGGGTTCCTCAACGCGCGGGAGACGCTGGAGTACTACGCGAAGCTGTTTGAGCTCGATCACCGCACGCGGACGCGGCGCATCGACGAGCTGCTGGACATGCTGGGGCTGACTGGCGCGCAGTTCCGGCCGGTGCGAGAGTACTCCAAGGGCATGCAGCGGCGCATCGGCATCGCCCAGGCGCTGATCAACGACCCCGACTTCCTGATCCTCGACGAGCCGACGACGGGGCTGGACCCCATCGGCACGAAGCAGATCAAGGACCTCATCATCGAGCTGGGGCGGCGGGGCAAGACGATCCTGCTGTCCAGCCACCTGCTGGCGGACGTGGAGGACTGCGTCGATCGTCTGATCATCCTCTACGGCGGCCAGAAGCGGGCGGAGGGGACTTGCGACGAGCTGCTGGTGGCGCAGGACCGCACGGCCATCGAGGCGGGCACGCTGGATGAGGGCACGATCGCGGCGATCGACAATGTCATCCGCCAGCGGACGGGCAGCGAGAATGCGATCCTGCGGGTGAGCAAGCCGCGGCAGTCGCTGGAGGAGCTGTTCCTGCAGATCGTGGAGCAGGCGAAGGCCGAGCAGGTCTCGACGAGCGGCGCGACGGCGGGCGGGGAGACGGCGTCGTTCCTCAAGGGCGAGGGTGTGCAGGGCGAGGCCCTGATCGATCAGCTGATGCGGAGCGAGCCGGCCCCGGCGGCGATGCCGGTGGAGGGCAAGGCGGCGGAGCCCGCGCCGGCACAGGTGCAGAAGGACGTGATCTCCGACCTCCTGAAGGAGCCCGAGCCCGCGGCGCAGCCGCTGGTGCGCGACCCGCGCACGCCCGCCGCCGAGAAGGCGAAGGCGGGCGATGTGGACCTGTCGGTGATTGGGTCGCTCCTGGACGATGGGAAGGACAGCGGGGGTAAGGAGCGGCTCCCGTGACCAAGCTGCGGGAGTTCCTGGGCCGGTGCAACCGGCTGCAGCAGCGGCGCGGGTTCAAGCTGATCGCCACGGGGGTGGTGATCGTGCTGGCCATCGCGTCGGCGGTGGCGTACGCGGTGCGCGTCGACCAGGTGGCGCGCCCGGAGCTGGAGGACGTGACGGCGGCGGAGGTGATGCCTGAGGGGCAGCCGACCTTCGCGCCCGACTCGCCCGAGGCCAAGCAGCTGGCGGCGCAGCTGGAGGCGGAGAACAGGGCGCGCCAGATCTACAGGAAGATCCTGGCGGGGCGCGAGGACCCGACGAGCACGGCGGTGGGCATCGCGATCGTGGCGGGGCTGCTGCTGGCGGTGGTGTGGCTGGGGCTGGCGCTGACGTACCTGGGGCTGGGGCTGGGCGCGGGGGCGCTGGTGGGCATCATCCACCTGCTGGGGCACTGGTTGAACGTGGGGCAGTCCACGGTGCCGCTGGTGCTGGGGCTGGCGGCGCTCACCGCGGCGTTCACGGCGCTGATGCGGCTGGCGCGCGTGCTGCTCGGGTCGGCGCACCCGGCGCTGGCGGTCGCGCGGAACGTGCTGGACGAGGCGGTGCGGATGAAGATCTCGCTGGTCTTCATCGTGCTGCTGATCTTCGGGCTGGCGGCGCTGCCGGGGCTGCTGGAAGATGACACATTTCTGCGTTACCGCATCCAGTCGTTCATGCAGTACGGCACGGGCGGGTCGTTCTGGCTGATCGCGGTGCTGGTGCTGACGTTCTCGGCATCGAGCGTGACGTTCGAGCAGCGGGACAAGGTCATCTGGCAGACGATGACCAAGCCGGTGAAGGCGTGGCACTACGTCTTCGGCAAGTGGCTGGGGGTCGTGACGCTGGCGGGGGTGCTGCTGGCGGTTTCGGCCTCAGGCGTGTTCCTGTTCACCGAGTATCTGCGCAATCAGCCGGCCTCGGGCGAGGCCACGGCGTACCGGGCGCCCGAGGGGGCGGCGGCGCTGAGCGAGGACCGGTTCATCATCGAGACGCAGCTGCTCGCGGCCCGCGAGACCAAGCAGCCCGATCCGCTGGACCTGGACCAGGGCCAGCTGATGGAGAACGTGGCGACGTACGTGGAGCGCGAGCTGAAGCGCATGGCCGACGCCGGTGACCAGACGGCGCTGCTGATGGAGAAGAAGGAGGAGATCCGCGAGCGGTACCTCAAGGACCTTCCCAAGAGCCTGCAGATGGCGTACCGCACGATCAGCCCCGGGCAGCGGAACACGTACATCTTCAGCGGCCTGAAGGACGTGCGGAACTCGACGAGCCCGCTGCTGCTGCGGCTGAAGGTGAACGCGGGCGGCAACATGCCCGACCAGACGTACCACCTCACGATCTTCGCCTCCGACGGCAGCGTGCGCACGATCGAGACGCCGCTGAACCAGTTCATCTCGGTGCGGCCGCCGATCCTGCCCACGGCCGTGGGCGAGGACGGGAAGTTCACCATCACGATCTACAACGGGCGGCCGACGGCGGAAGGGCGGATCATCCCCAACGCGGAGACGATCTCGTTCCCGCCCGACGGAATGGAGCTGTCGTACGCGGAGGGGAGCTACCGGCTCAACTTTTTCCGGTGCGTGGCCGTGCTGTGGGTGAAGCTGGCGTTCCTCGCGATGACGGCGGTGTGCGCGGGGACGTTCCTCTCCTTCCCGGTGGCGTGCCTGGTGGCGTTCGCGGTGTTCCTGGCGGCGGAGGGGGCGTCGAGCGTGCTGACGGCGATCGACTACTACCAGACCGAGGACCGCGAGGGCAACGTGATGCCGTTCCACACGGCGATCGCCTTCGTGGCGACGTGGGTCAGCAGGACATTCAAGATCTACAGCGACCTGGAGCCGACGAAGCGTCTGGTGGAGGGGCTGCGGCTCTCGTGGTCGCAGATGATCGTGGGCGTGGGCGTGCTGAGCGTCGCGACGGCGCTGCTCATGGGCGCGGGCGTGGTGATCTTCCGGCGTCGCGAGCTGGCGACCTACTCGGGTCAGTAAGGGAGCACCGATGAAGCGCGACACGCTGGTGCAGTTGGTGGCGGCCCTGGTGCTGGCGGCGTGCCTGCTGGGCTCGGGGCTCGCGGCCGTGAACATCACGGGGTATGCGAGCGCCGCGAAGCTGACGTACACGGACCGCGCGGAGGAGGGGCAGCCGCCGGAGGTGGCGCTGGGGATCGCCATGGGCGCGTTCCGCGGCATCTTCGTGAACTTCCTGTGGATCCGCGCCGAGGACATGAAGCAGGCGGGGAAGTACTACGAGGCGAACCAGCTGGCGACGGCGATCACCAAGCTGCAGCCGCGGTTCCCGCGGGTGTGGGTCTTCCACGGGTGGAACCTCGCGTACAACATCTCGGTGGGGACGCAGACGCCCGATGAGCGGTGGGCGTGGGTGAACTCGGGCATTTCGCTGCTGCGGGACAAGGGGATCCCGGCGAACCCCAACGACATGCTCCTGCACAAGGAGCTGGCGTGGATCTTCCTGCACAAGGTGGGCGGGTTCACCGACGACGCGAACATCGTCTACAAGAAGCGGCTGGCGCAGGAGTGGCAGATCGTGCTGGGTCCGCCGCCGCGGCGGACGAGCGAGGACCGCAAGCGCGAGGCGGCGATCGAGAAGTACGCGTCGTGGCTGGAGGGCTTCGAGCAGGCGCCGCTGACGCTGGAGCAGTGCATCGCGGCCGAGCCCAGCGTGCGGACGCTGCTGGACCGCATCCACACGGAGCTGGGCACGAAACCCGAGGAGAGCCCGGAGAAGATCTACGAGCTGCTGTTCAACTATGAGCGCGTGAAGGCGATGTCGACGTCGGTGCTGCTGCCGCTGTACGAGACGACGCTGGGGCCGCGGAGCAAGGTGCTGATGGCGATGGCGAACGACCCGCAGCTGGAGCGGGCGTGGGCGGCGCTGCTGAAGCATTGGCGGCGGCGGGTGGTGGTGGAGCTGTACCACATGGAGCCCTCACGGATGGCGCGGTACACGCGCGAGCACGGGCCCATGGACTGGCGGCACCACGCGTCCCACAGCCTGTACTGGGCGAAGAAGGGCGTAGAGGCGGGGCTGTCGCGCGTCGATGTGGCCCGCAACAAGAGCGACTTTGACTTCATCAATACGGACCGCGTGGTGGCGCAGTCGATCCAGGACCTCTTCCGCACCGGGGAGATCTACTTCGACTTCCTGGGGTCGTTCAACTCGGGGCAGACCGAGAGCTTCTTCCAGGGCATCCCCAACCCGCACTTCGTGCAGTCCTACGCGGAAGTGCTGGACGCGATGGCGGAGCGCTCGTGGGCGGACAACAAGGACGCCCGCGGGTACAGCCCGCTGGCGTCGGGCTACGAGAACTTCGTGCGCGAGGCGATCACGTTCTTCTACCGGCGCGGGCAGATCGACGAGGCGCAGAAGTGGGTGAAGAACCTGCTGGAGACCAAGCACTTCAACCTGAACGACCCGGACCGGCGGATGCTGCTGGAGCAGCCGCTGGAGGTGTTCGTGACCAGGGAGCTGCAGGGCGAGCTGACGCGCCCGGCGATCCTGGTGAACCAGACGATCTCGGCGCTCATGGGTGCGTACGCGGGCGGGCTGCTGGGCGGCGACCCCGACCTGTTCCTGTCGCAGTTCAACTACGCCATCCGCGTGCACAAGGTGTACATGGAGGAGCAGCTGAAGAACACGCCCGCGGCCGGCGGGGACCGCGACCGCATGGAGCAGCTGGCGTCGGACTTCCGCATGGTGGCCGGTGCGACGTTCTACCAGTTCATCACCGGGCTGAACCTTGACGATGCGCGGGTGGTGTACCAGGCGGCGCCCAACACCCTGCGGCTGTACGCCTACACGTACCTGCTGGAGGCGGTGAAGCCGGAGATGGACAAGATCCCGGGCGCGAGCTTCGCGCAGGCGTTCCCCGAGCCGCAGGGGTACAAGGAGTGGTTCGAGGCCGAGCGCCGGAAGCTGATGGAGGAGATGCGGAGGAACCGGGCGCCGGTGGAGCAGAAGTGACGCTCGTCAGCGCATGAGCCGCTCGGCCGCCTCTTCGTACTTGGCGAGGGTGGCCTGGGCGATCTGATCCGGGAGGGCGGGGCCGGGGGCCTGCTTGTTCCACTCGCCCTTGGCGACCAGCGTCTCGAGGTACTCGCGGAGGTACTGCTTGTCGAAGCTCCGCTGCGCGCGCCCCGGCTGGTAGTCGCTCGCGGGCCAGAAGCGGGAGCTGTCGGGCGTGAGGGCCTCGTCGATGAGCATGGGCTCCGTGGCCCGACTCTCCGAGTCCGGCTCCGTTGTCAGGCCGAACTCGAACTTCGTGTCCGCGATGATGATGCCGCGGGCGGCGGCGTGCTCCGCGGCCTTTGAGTAGATCGCGAGCGAGGTGTCGCGGAGGCGTTCCATCAGCAGTCGGCCGACGCGCGAGCAGGCGTCGTCGAAGGTGATGTTCTCGTCGTGCTTGCCCTGCTCTTCTTTGGTGGCGGGGGTGAAGATGGGCTGTGGGAGCTTGTCGCACTGGCGGAGGCCGGCGGGGAGTTTGACGCCGCACACGGCGCCGGTAGCCTGGTACTCCTTCCAGCCCGAGCCCTCGAGGTAGCCGCGGACGACGCACTCGATAGGGACGACGCGGGCCCGGCGTGCGATCATGACGCGGCCGGCGAGTTCGGCGCGCCCGGTGCCGCCGATGCCGAAGGCGGAGTCGGGGAGCTGGCCGACGTCGTCGGAGATGAGATGGGTGCGGCAGAGGCCGGCCTGCTCGATGAAGTGGAGCCAGAAGGTGGAGAGGCGGGTCAGCACCCGCCCCTTGCCGGGGATGGGCGTGGGCATGACGACGTCGAAGGCGGAGATGCGGTCGGTGGCGACGATGAGGAGGCGGTCGCTATCCCCGGGCAGTTCATAGACATCCCGCACTTTGCCGCGGCGGGGACCCGGGAGGTTGAGGTGGGACTCGAAGAGGCCTTGCATGGGCCAAGCGTACCGCCCGGGGGTGCCGCCTGCCCGGCGGTGCTCCAGTGCGGCGGGGGTGTGGGTTTCCGGTTAATCCAAACGCACTCCGGGCCGGTAGACTCTGCCCCCTCGCTGCCGAACCATGGTGTTCGCACGGGCGGGTTCTGGGAGGCTCGGGTTGCTCAGCTTCGTGGTCTTTGATGCCGACGGCGTGGACGCGGCCCACTTTCCGCCGCGTCATGCCTACCTGATCGGGCCCGACGAGGTGCCGATGCAGGGCGACATCTCGTTCGAGGCGGGGCTGGTGGAGTGCGAGAAGACGGTGCCGCAGACCGCCGGGCTGGCGGTGCAGTTCCAGGTGGGCAAGCCGGAGGGACCGGGGGTGCCGCCGATGCCCAATGGCCTGGGGCTTCTGACCCTGAGCACGTGCCTGCTGCCGGACCGGGCCGAGCCGTACCTGCTGACGATCGAGATCGCGCGCAACCGCATCATGTTCTTCCTGAACAAGATGGAGGACTGGGGGCTGTTCGACCTGCCGGCGGACAACCCGGTGATGCAGCAGTTTGAGCACGCGCGGGCGCAGTTCACGCAGGCGCTGGTAGCGCAGCGGGGTTCGAGCGGGGGCGCGCACGGCGAGGAGACGCCCCGCATGGGCTTCTGCCCTGCCGCGGACAAGATCGCGACCAACGCGCTGTCGCTGGCGATCAACGCCGGTGAGGGATTGACTCTGATCAACGCCGACCGGCAGCTCAAGCATCGGCTGAGCGGGCGGGCGTACACAGAGGCGGTGCAGCACCTGGCGCGGCTGACGCCCGAGGTGCCGCCGACGGGCCACCCGATCTCGATCCCGGGGGCGGGGCAGGTGGTGCTGCACGGGCCGCCGCAGATCGGCTGCGCGATCTCGCCGGGGCTGTTCGGCGAGCCGATGCACAAGGCGGTGATGGCCACCTGCGACTTCGTGACCATGCCCATGCGGTGGGTGGACATGGAGCCCAACGAGGGCAAGTACAACTTTGCGACCACGGACCGGTGGATCGAGTGGGCGGTGCGCACTGCGAAGCTGCCGGTGGTGGGGGGGCCGCTGATCGACTTCCGGCCGCAGGCGGTGCCGGAGTGGTTGTTCATCTGGGAAAACGACTACGAGACGCTGCGGGACCTGGTGTTCGAGCACGTGCAGGCGGTGGTGACGCGGTACCGGCGGACGGTGCAGCGGTGGACGGTGGCGAGCGGGCTGCACGTGAACACGAACTTCAAGATCAGCTTCGAGCAAATCATGGACCTGACGCGGATGTGCGTGCTGCTGACCAAGAAGCTGCACCCCACCGCGAAGATCCAGCTGGAGGTGGCGCAGCCGTGGGGCGAGTACCACGCGAACAACCGGCGGAGCATCCCGCCCTACCTGTACGCGGAGGCGGCGGTCGCGGCGGGGCTGTCGATCGACGCGATCGCGCTGCGGGTGCAGATGGGGCACGCGGAGCCGGGGTACGCGACTCGGGACATGATGGCGCTCTCGGCGCTGCTGGATAAGTTCGCGGGGCTGGAGAAGCCGATCGTGGTGTCGGCGCTGGGGGCGCCTTCTGCACCGATTACTCCCACGCCGTTCCGGCCGCGGGCGGGGGCGGAGGCGGAGGACGCGTACGAGCCGGGGTATTGGCGGCAGCCCTGGAGCGAGCAGAGCCAGGCGGACTGGCTGGCGCAGGCGGTGGCGGTGTGCTGCTCAAAGCCTTACGTGCACAGTGTTTGCTGGCACGAGCTGGCGGATGCGCCGCAGGGCGCCCCGGTTCCGGAAATGCCGCACGCGGGGCTCCTGAACGCGAATGGAACGCACAAGGCGGGTCTGGTGCGGCTGGCGCAGGTGCGGAACGCGATTCGGGATGGGAAGAGCCCGCTCAGTCTGCACGGGGGGAAGTAGGGGCTTGGGTGAGGAGGACAGCCGCGGGGCGCGGCTGTGCCGCTCCCTGGCGGTCGTGGTTCTTACCAGTCGCGGTTCCTATTTCGCGCTGAGTCGGTAGACTGGCCCCCCGCATGGGGGCGAACCCTTCGGTGTACAGCAGCGTGTCGGGGCCGGCAAAGTGGGCGGCGGTGGTGGTGCTGTCGTTCGCGTGCGGGGCGGGGCTGGTGTACTCGCTGGGAAGGTTGCCGCGCCGGAGCGAGGCGGCGGGGGCGGTGGTGAGGGAGCTGCCGGGGGGGAAAGTATCGCGCGCGGCGCCTTCGGTTCCGTCGCCGGCGGTGAAGAGCGAAGAGCCGAAGACGGCCGCGGGGCCTGTCGAGCAGCCGAAGAGTGAGGCGGCGCCTCAGGTGCCTGAAGCGCCGGCGAGCGCGCCTGAGGCTGAGCGCGTGGAGCCCGCGACTGTTGCTCCGCTGGTGAGCGAGCCCGAGCCGCCCGCGCCTGTGCCGGCTGCCAGCGTGGGTCGGAAGATCAACATCAACACGGCGACGCAGGCGGAGCTGGAGCTGCTGCCGCGGGTGGGGCCCGCGACGGCGAAGGCGATCATCTCGTACCGCAGCCTGCACGGGCCGTTCCGCACGGTGCAGGATCTGGACAAGGTGAAGGGGATCGGGCCGAAGACGTTGGAGAAACTGGCGCCGCTGGTGACGGTGGATTAGGCCGCCTGCTGCTTTTTCGGCGCGTAGTGCAGCACCATCAGGTCGGACTCGGTGAAGGGTGCCTGTGCATAGGTGCGCCCTTGTTCGTCAGAGAACTCGACCTCATAGACCCCTGGTGCGAGCACTTCCACAACCGTTCCGACCTGCCCGCGCACGAGCCCGTGTTTCGGCTGATCGGTGACGAGGGCGACAACGTCCAGGTCTTTGATCGGTGAAGGTTGGCTCATACAGGCTCCTAAAGCACGTAGCAGCTCGTCAATCGTACATCACTCTCATCGGCGAGGGCAATCCAGGCCGTCTTGATGACCGCAGTGCCCTTTTTTGTGGTCACCGGAATGTCGAGGTGGAATCGTTGACCATGCTCATCGAGAACGCCGACCTGAAAGTCCGATCGATGCGATTCCGCCACAGTGAGTATGTGTTTGCGCAGCCACTCAGCGTGGTCTGCCGTGAGCCCGAGAACTGATCGGAACACCCGAGCCTTGTGCCTTCCAGTTCTGTGTTCGGACGAGAGGGCGTAGTCCCGCAGTTTCTCGATTGGTATGACGAGCCGGGTGTTGGAGGGGCGGCCGCTCACGTTCGCAGTTTACAAAGGGAAAGGCTCATACACCTCACCACCGAGCCGGGGCGGGTAAGGCCGCGTCTTTGGCGGTCCGCGGATCGAGCCGCACCGCGGAGAGTGGGGTGTTTGAGCCACTATTCGCGGGGGTGCCCCGAGCACCGCGCCCCTCACTTCGTTCGGGGCTCGTTACGAACGGTCTTCGCGCGCCCCTACACTCCCGCCCTATGCCCCTCATCGTCACTGGCACTATCGGCATCGACACGGTTGTTACTCCTACCGGGCACGCGGACCGGATTCTGGGCGGGTCGTGCACGTACTTCGCGGCGGCAGCATCGCTCTATGCCCCGGTGCGGATCGTCGCGGCGGTGGGCGACGACTTCCCGCCCGAGCACCGCGCGGTGTTCGCCAAGTTCCCGGGCATCAACCTCGACGGGCTTGAGACGCGCAAGGGCAGCAAGACGTTCGCCTGGGGGGGCAAGTACCACGCGAACATGAACTCGCGCGAGACGCTGTTCACGGAGCTGGGGGTGCTGGCGGAGGAGCCGCCGCGGGTGCCGTCGGGGTACGCCGACAGCGAGTACGTGTTCCTGGCCAACACGCACCCCCGGGTGCAGCTGGGGATGGTGCAGCAGCTGCCCAAGCGGAGGCTGACGGTGGCGGACACGATGGACCTGTGGATCAACATCGCCAAGAGCGAGCTGCTGGTGCTGCTGCGGCAGGTGGATGGGCTGGTGCTCAACTACGACGAGGCGGAGCTGCTGACGGGGAAGGCCAACAGCGTGAGCGCTGGGCGCACCATCCTGGAGATGGGGCCCAAGTTCGTCGTGATCAAAAAGGGCGAGCACGGGGCGCTGCTCGTGCACAAGGAGGGCATCGCGGCGCTGCCCGCGTACCCGACCGAGAACGTGGTGGACCCCACGGGCGCGGGCGACAGCTTCGCGGGCGGGATGATGGGCTCGATCGCGGCCGCGAAGGGGGCGGCGCCGGGGTCGTTCGAGTCGATCCGCAAGGCGCTGGTGCACGGCACCGTGGTGGCGAGCTACAACATCGAGGCGTTCAGCCTGGAGCGGCTGACGCAGATCGGGCGGGCGGACCTGGACAAGCGGTACAGCGAGTACGCCGCGATGGTGCGCGTGTAGGGCAAGACGTTCGAAACGAGCCCCGAACGCAGTGAGGGGTTTGGCGGAGCGGCCCGCTCACTTGGTTCGGGGCTCATCACGAACGGTATTAGTTTCGATGGAGGTGCAGCGATGATCTACGTTCTTCAGCACTCAGACAGCGGGCACGCCGGTCGCCTCGGTGCGACCCTGCGCGACCATGGCTTCAAGCTTCACACCGTGCGGCCCGACAAGCCTTCTGTTGGGGGCGGGATGCTGCCGCCCGACCTCGACGGGGTCGAGGGGCTGGTCATCCTCGGCGGGCCGCAGAACGTCACCGACATCGAGAAGCACGCGTGGATGCAGCGCGAGGTGGACCTGATCAAGGCGGCGCACGCGGCCGAGCTGCCGGTCATCGGCATCTGCCTGGGGGCACAGCTGATCGCGCACGCGCTGGGCGGCAAGGTCACGCCCCGCGAGAAGCCGGCGATCGGGTTCTACCCGATGGGGCTGAACGCGGCGGGGCAGGTGGAGCCGGTGCTGGGCGGCGTGCCGTGGACGCACCAGCAGCTGTTCTCGTGCGGGCAGGAGGTGTCGCAGGTCCCGGCGGGCGCGGCCGTGCTGTCTGGCACTCCGCAGGTGAAGGTCCAGGTGTTCCGCGCCGGCTTCCGCACGTACGGGTTCCTGTGCCACTTTGAGTGCGACCGCCCGATGGTGGACGCAATGATGACCGAGTGCCGCGACGCGATGGAGCGGTGCGGGACCACCACGAGCGAGGTCAAGGTGCAGGCGGACCAGCAGTATGAGCGGTACGCGCGGGTGAGTGACCGCATCTGCGTGAACCTGGCGACGCTGTGCTTCCCGCTGCAGCGGCGGGTGATGGTGCTGCACTGAGCTGAAGAGAGCCGATCGCGCGAGCGATCGGACTTCTGATGTCGCGGGGCTGTCTCGTTGCAAGACATCTGGATCGCTTGCCACGATCGGCTCTATTGAGTCGGGAGGAACAGCGATGGGCGCGGAACGCACGGTGGTCGTGAACGGTGTGGAGTGCCGCGTTATTGCGGTCCCGGCGGCGCGGGCGTTGGCGGAGTGGGAGCAGCACCGCAGGAACGCGGCGCAGACCGGACGCTACCCGCTCATCACAGACATGGAGGCGATCGACAGCCTGAACGAGATGGCCAACGGGCAAGTCACGCCCGAGTACCGCACCGACGCGGAGCAGTGGCTCGAGCTCCGGCGGCTGGACGTCGAAGCCATGCTGGAGGAGGACTCCGTCGAGGGCGAGGTGATCCGCGGCGAGTTCACCGAGTGCGAGTACGAGCACCCCGGCGGGCCGCAGCTGCTGGTGGACACGCGGACCGGGCGGGAGCGGACGGACATCCTGATCCTGCTGGTGCCGTGCGGGTCGGGCGCGGAGGCGATGGAGGTGATCGGCTACGGCGGGTGGAATGACTGCCCGACGCCGGCGGCGCAGGGGGCCATGATGCGGCGGTGGCTGGAGCGGTACGGGGCCGAGCCGGTGGCGATTGGGCGCGACACGGTTGAGTGCGTTGTGAAGCGCCCGCCGATGACCGAAGAGGGGAGCATGGAGCTGGCGTGGGAGCACTTCCTGTACTGCCAGGACATCATCGAGCAGGACACTGACACGGTGGGCAACCTCGCGGGGATGATGAAGGGCTGCCCGTGGTGGTTCTTCTGGTGGGATTGAGCGTGGGTAGAGTTTGGTCTGCGCGGGAACACGGTGCGGGGGCGCCGCGTCTGACGCACCATGGACTGGTCGGCGTGGCACATCGCGGGCTGGATGGTCGCGGTCCTGGTCCCGCTGGCGCTGCGGCGGTGGGTGCTGATCGATCGCGCGAAGCTGCGGCGGCGGTGCCCCAGGTGCTGGTACGGGATGGCGGGCGTGCCCGCGACGGTGAAAGGGGCACGCAGCGTGTGGGTGTGCCCGGAGTGCACGCACAGCGCGCGGAGCGAGAGGGACCTGCTGCGGAACAGGGCACGCGTGGGGCGGGTGTGGGCGGTGCTGCTGGGCGCGGTGCTGGGGTATGGGCTGTGGGTGGTGCCGCGGGTGAAGAGCGAGGGCGCGGCCGGGGTGATTCCAACGACGGTGCTGGCGATGAGCGTGGCGGGGCCGCAGGAGGGCGGGAATCCGTTCTGGGTCAGCACGCGCGACCTCGCGGCCCGGCGCCTCGATCAGGGCTGGGCGTGGCAGCAGTCACTCGCGGCGTTCAAGTCGCGGGTGGAATACTGGGGACGCGGGCGGCTGCTGTCGCCCGAGAGCGCGATGGATGCGCAGGTGCTCGAGGTGTACGACGCGAGCGGGTTTGTGGGTGGGTGGAAGGAGTACAAAGTCGCCCGGTGGTGCTGCGGGGTGGTGCCGCCGCCGCCCGACGAGTTCCATGAGCGGCTCTGGCGCGAGGAGCGCGACGAGGTCGTCGACCTGATCACCTCGACGGTGGAGCCCGACGCGTGGGACGTGAACGGAGGGCAGTACGCGTCGCTTACGAGCTTTGGGACGCGCCTGCTGGTGCTCGCTCCCCCCTCTGTTCACGAGAAGGTGCGCGAGGTGGTCGGGCTCCTAAAGACGCCGGCGGGGCAGGCGTGCCCGCGCGTCGCGTTCCACCTGACGGTCTCGGGGCAGGTCGGCGGCAGCACCATGTCTGCGTTCGACGTCGACGACCTTGTCGTGGCGGAGCGCCCGCTCGAGAACGCCCCGCTCGGACGCGTCTCGCGCAGCGATCGCGAGACGATCCAGGACATCTGCGACATCATCACCTCGCTGATCACGACCGAGGACTGGACCTGCAACGGCGGGGACATGAGCAGCATCCGCACCTACCGCCACAGGGTGTTCGTCAAAGGGCCGCCCGCGACGGTGGACAAGGTCGGGAAGCTGATCGAGCACCTGCGGACTCCCGCGAGCGCGAGCGACCACATGGTGCACACGCCGGAACTGGACGCGGCCTGCGCGGGCGACTTTTCGGCGGGGCGGTTTGTCGCGATGCACGATGTGCAGGACATCTACGGGCGGGCCGTGCAGCTCTCGTACAACATCGTCGATGGAGAGCCGCAGGGGCGTTGTTACGGGCGCGAGGAAGTGCTGAGCGACGTCCGCGAGATCATCACGGGCACGATCGAGCCCGACACCTGGTCCGACAATGGCGGGGAAGAAGCGAGCTGCAGGTGGTTTGGCACCCGGCTGATCATCCAGGCACCCGCGCGGACGCAGGTGCAGGTGGTCGGGCTGCTGGGGTTGCTGCGGGATCGCGAGGCCGCGCGGATCCACCTCAAGGGCAGCTGGCGGGGCTTTTCCACCGCTCCTCCACGTGGGGCCGCCGAGCCGTAAAGCACCAGTGAATCGCCACTTACGAGCCGAAGCACGGCCCCGCCAGCGGGTAGCATCCTTGGCGAAAGGATGGCACCCATGGCGATGCTTCTGGCCGGGGAAAACGGCAACGAGTTCGAACTGGGCCTGATCGCGGACCGGCTCGATGACATCCAGGACAGCTACGGCGACGACACCTCGATCACCGTCACCTTCCGCGTCGCCACCGGCGAGGAGGAGTGGGAAGAGACGGCGCCGGTGCTCAACTACTTCGAGATCAAGAACCTGGCCGAGTGGCTGGAGGGGATCGTCGGCCTGCGGCCGGAGATCGGCGAACTGGAGCTGCTCGAGCCCGAGCTCAAGTTCTCGGTGGTAAAGGACACGGGCGAGACGGTGACGATCCGCGTGGAGTTCCACCTGGCGGACCGGCCGCGGGAGCTGAACGTGGACGCGGAGACCGACGCGGATCACGTGGACATCCGGCTGGACCGGTCGCAGGTGCGGGTGGCCCTGCAGCAGCTGCGCGAAGACCTCAAAGACCTCAACCTGCCGCTGAAAGACGATCTGGCGGGGGAGGCCGACATGGGCCAGGTGCGTCGCGGCGACGAGGACCTCAACATGATCGATCAGGTGACCCCCGAGCCCGAGGGCATGGGCGACGGCGAGGACAACGCGGGCGAGCGGTGACGGGGCCCGCCCAACTTATAGGACCTGGACGACTTATAGGTCTTACCACGACAGAGTGACCGATGAACAGGCTGTGCGGCCAGGACGGCCTGCACAGCGACCAAGGACGGCAAAATGAAACGCACTCACCAAAGCTTCAGCCGGTCTTATCCGATGCTTCCCGGACGGCACGACTCGACGGGGAGTAAGGACATGCCCAACCTGCGACTTCGACGCGATGAGGTGGATGAGGATGTCATCCCGTTCCCGACGCCTGGGACCGGGTGGCAGCCGCGACCATTGACGACGCCCCGCCCCTTCGGAAGGCACGAGGCCGAGCAGGCCCTGGACCGCGTGCAGGAGCAGCTGACGAAGCTCTCGCTGGCCCTGGGTAGCGATGACGACGACCGGCCGAGCGCGGCGTAAGCGGCAGCGCGCCATTCAACGATCCAACGAAAAGAGGCTCATCATCCCGGGCGTCGACGTCGTGGCCGCACCCAAGGATGGCCACATCTTCATCACAGGCCTTGTCGAGCGCCCCGGCCCCTACCAAATTCCGCAAACCGGTATCACGTTTCGGCGCGCTCTCGTGTCCGCGGGCAGCCTGAAGGCTTGGGCCAAGTCAGTCACGACACGGCTCATGGATCAACGCAAGTCACTCGACGCACACGCGGAGCAACTGCACCGGGGGGCTATCCCTTCGAACACCGCGAGTTTCAAGGCGCCTGGCAGCAAGCGCAGGCATTGGACACACACATCTAAGCCCGCTTGGAAGAGTGGGGCCGCTGACCGCGCCCGCGGGTCCAATCAGTCCCCTCAGTCCTGTCGGTCCTATCCACCCCACGCCGCCCTCACCGCAACCCATACTCCTTCAGCTTCCGGTACAGCGTCCGCTCGCCGATGCCCAGCAGCTTGGCCGCGTGCTCTCTATTCCCCCCGGTCAGCCGCAGCGTCTCGCGGATGGCGCGCTTCTCGATCTGCTCCAGGCTGGTGCCGGCGAGGGAGGCGTAGCCGGTGCCTGCGGGGGCCGCGGCGTCCTCGGGGCCTTCATCGCTCTTGATGTCCTCGGGGATGTGGCGCGTGTCCAGCACCGGCCCGTCCGCCCCGCCGCCAGTTGTGGTGGGCGCGTCGCTGAGGGCCGACACCACCATGTTCTGCACCACGTTGAGCAGCTGCCGCACGTTGCCCGGCCATGAGTAGCTGGTGAGCCGCATCATCGCGGCGTCGGTGATGGTGGGCACCACCACGTCCGCAGGCTTGGCGGCCATCTCGCCCGCGAACCGCTCGATCGCGAACTGCACCAGCGGCGGGATGTCCTCGCGCCGCTCGCGGAGCGGGGGCAGCTGCACGTGCGAGCCGTTGATGCGGAAGAACAGGTCCTCCCGGAACTGCCCGCTGGCCACCAGTTGCTTCAGGTCCCGGTTCGTCGCGGTGACGAATCGCACATCCGCGTGCCGCGCCTCGTTGCTGCCCAGCCGCACGACCTCGCCGCTCTCAAGCACGCGCAGCAGCTTGGCCTGCATCGTCAGCGGCATGTCGCCGATCTCGTCCAGGAAGAGCGTGCCGCCGTCGGCGTACTCGAACACGCCCGCGCGGTCCTTGTCGGCCCCGGTGAACGCGCCCTTCACGTGCCCGAAGAGCTGGTCCTCCAGCAGGCTCTCGCTCTGGCCCGCGCAGTTGAAGGTGACGTAGCGTGAGGAGGCGCGGCGGGAGTTGCGGTGCACCGCCAGCGCGATCAACTCCTTGCCCGTCCCGCTCTCGCCGGTGATCAGCACGGGTATGTTCGAGGGAGCCACGGTCTTGACCGTCCTCAGGATCCGCCGCATCGGCTCGCTCTGGGCCACGATCCCCTCGAAGCCGGCCTGGTCGAGCTCCTGCTTGAGGCGGTCGTTCTGGTGCCGCAGCAGCACCGCCTCCGCCGCTCGGTTCACGAGGTTGCGGAACACCTCGAGGTCGAGGGGCTTCTGGATGAAGTCGTACACGCCCATCTTGAACGCGGCCCGGGCCGTGGGCACGTCGCCGTGGGCGGTCACCAGCACCACCTTGGCGTCGGGCTGGAGCTTGAGTGCCGCCTCCAGCACCCGCAGCCCCGCGTCCGCCCCATCGGTGGCCACGGGGGCCAGCCCGGCGATCACCGCCCCGCCCGACGCCGGCATCCGCAAGTCGGTCACGATGACGTCGAACGCCCCCAGCCGCAGCTCCTCGCCCGCCTCCGCCACCGAGTTCACCACCGTGCACACATGCCCCGGCTTGCGCAGGGCATCGGACATGACGTCCGCGTGGTCGGGCTCGTCCTCCACGATCAATACCTGCGCGGCCGCGGAAACAGAAGGCTTGGACTCGGGCATAGGGGCGATTCTAGATTCGTCGCGGCACGTCCACTTCAATCAATGGTGTAGCCGTCGGCTACAGGATGTCTTCAATGAGATGGAACCGCCGTTCAAGGCTTGGCTGTTCCAGGAGCTTTGCAGCCGCCGGTACGAGTGCCATGACGTTTCGCCACTGGTTGGTTCGTGGACGCAGGACGATGACCGGTATCGGCAGCTTGGCCTCATTCTGCTGATGCTGCATCCGTTTGTCGATCGTGACAAGGACCTCGAAGTCGACCTGAGCTGCCGCAGCGATCAGCCGGCCGTTCGAGATTGCGTCCCAGCCAACCTCACTGGCATGGATCACTTCGTGGCCAGGGAGATACCGGCGCAACTTCCTAGGGAAGCAGTGGTCGAGAAGTACCCTCACGCGGCCGCGCTCTTCCGCAGGTTCTCAATCCATGTCCGAGCAAGACGCAGCACGGCTTCGGCTTGTTCCTTCTTCACGGAAGGGAAGTCATCCAGGAACTCGGACAGCGGGTCGCCCGCCTCCAGGTAGTCGAAGAGGGCGGTGACCGGCACGCGCGTATCCCGGAAGCATGGCTCGCCGCTGAGCCGCTCGGGGTCTACCCAGACGTACGGGTACAGCGGGCTCTTCGGGTCCGTCGTTTCCATGCACGATTATTAGCTCCCCACCGCATCCGCCGTCGCAAAGTGCTGCGCCCCGCAGAGTGCAATGGCCAGCGCATCAGCCAGGTCCGGCGGCTCGGGCAGGTCGGCCAGGCCGAAGTGCGACTGGATCGCCCGCTGCATCTGAGCCTTGTCCGCCTGGCCGAAGCCGGTGGCCGACTTCTTCACCATCGCGGGTTTGAGCTCCAGCAGCCGCAGCCCCGCCTGCTGGGCCGCGAGGATGAGCACCCCCCGTGCGTGCCCCATGATGATCGCCGTCGCGGGGTGCTGGTAGTGGGCGAACAGCCCCTCCACCGCTACCGCCGCGGGCTTCGTGCGCGTGATCAGGTTGCGGAAATCGCAGTCCAGCTCGTGCAGCCGTTCCGCGATCGACGGCAGCGCCTCGCCCCGCTTCGTCAGCCGGAACACCCCCGCCTCCACGATCCGGGGCGACATCCACGCCCCATCGACCACCTCGATGCAGGCATAGCCGGTGACTCGCAGCCCAGGATCAATGCCGAGAACTCGCACGCACCCACTCTATCGGAAAAAGGGGAGGCGCAACGCGAAGGACGCGAAGAGGGGAGCGAAGACGCGAAGGGGAAGGCAGGGGGCAGGATGTGGGAAAAAGAAACTGGCGAGAAAGCTGGAAGAGTGACCACGAATAGACGCTCAGGTGTGCGCCCGAGTGATGACCCTCTCTTCGCAACCCGCCCCCACCTTCGCGCCTTCGCTCTACCTTCGCGACCTTCGCGTTCAAATCTTCTGATTGCCGTAGTTCCGCAACCAGTTCACCACCGTCTTCGCGAACACATCCGCCTCAATGTTCACCTGCTCCCCGGCCCGCAGCCCCCCCAGCGTCGTCTTCTCCAGCGTTGCCGGGATCAGCGCCACCTCGATCCACTCCCCGGGCGAAACCGCGGCCAAGGTCAGCGAGACCCCCTCCAGGCACACCGACCCCTTGGGCACCATGTACTCCATGAGCCCCGCCGGCGCCCTGACGCGAATGCGGTACTCCCCCACGGTGGAAACCAGGTCCACAACGCCCACGCCGTCCACGTGCCCCTGCACCACGTGCCCGCCCATGAGCGTCGTTGGCGTTGCGGCGTGCTCGAGGTTCACCCGCGAGCCGGGCCGCAGCCGCCCCAGCGTGGTCTTTGCCAGCGTCTCGGGCACGACATCGAACGCCCAGCCCCCGGCCCCCGCCTCGACCACCGTCAGGCAGACGCCGCTCACCGAGATGCTGTCGCCCCCCGAAGGCCGGTGCCCCCATGCGCCCGGATCGACGACCACCCGCAGCCGCTCGCCGCGAAGCTCCGCCGCCGCCACCCTGCCGACTGCCTGCACCAGCCCTGTAAACATCGTCCCGCATGGTAATCGCGCGCGTGAGGTTGGAAGCGAGGAAGTCAGCGTGGAGGGCGGTCGCCGTCCCTACCCTTGCCCTCCCCCATCCAAACCGTTTGACCACGCGGCCACCGGACTCGATACTGTGCCGCTCACGAACGAACGCCCCCTGGAGCCCCCGCGGATGAACACCGTCACCCCCGCCCGCACCGCCCTCGCCCTCCTCCTGCTGGCCGGCTCCCTGCCGTCCGGCTGCAACCGCAGCACCACGACGGCGACCACGACCACAACGTCCGGCGCCGCGACGACCACCACCAAGGGCTCCGCGAGTGGGGGGGCCGACTCCCAGCGCTTCCCCGTCAACCACGACGACTGGTCCCGTATCGGCTACCGCCTCGACTGGGTCGGCTTCCCCTTCCCTGGCGCCACGGCCTCCTCCAAGGTCAGCTTCGTGAAGCCCTCGGAGGACATCCTTGTCCTCCTCCAGAACGACAGCACCCTCGCCTTGCTCGAGACCGGCAGCGGCCGCACCCGCTGGGCCACGCAGCTCGCCGGCCCGCTCACGAAGTTCGTGAGCGTCGACCGAAGCCCCGGCGACACCAACCACATCCTGGTCAGCAGTGAGAGCGAGATGTTCACCGTCTCGGCCGCCAACGGCAGCCTGCTCGCCCGCGACCGCTTCGCCCGCGTGGTCAACACCCGCCCCATCTTCGCCAACACCACCGCGGTGTTCGGCACCTCCACCGGCGAGGTCATGGCCCACGTCCTTGGCCGCAGCGGCATCAAGGCCTGGGGCTTCATGTCCAGCGGCGCCATCGAGGCCGACCCCGTCCTCTGCGGCGGCACCATGGCCTTCGTCTCGCAGCGCGGCGACGTCATGTTCTTCGGCATGGGCGGCGGCCTCGTCGGGCGTGCCGCCATCTACCAGGGCCTCGTCAACGACCCCGTCGCCGACGGCGACCGCCTCTTCATCGCGGGCCTGGACCGCTCCATCTGGTGCTTCAACACCACCGGCCTTGAGGAGTGGCGCGTCCGCACCGACGCCCCCCTCCGCCTCCAGCCCACCGCCCACAACGGCACGCTGTGGGTCAGCATCCCCGGCGGCGGCCTGACCGCTCTCGACACCGCCACCGGCAAGCAGCGCTGGGCGAATCCAAACGTGCAGGGCACGGTGATCGGCACCCGCAGCGGCCGCCTGCTCGTCCGCACCGAGAACGGCCTGGTCACCCTCAACCACGCCGACGGCAGCATCGTGGACCGCACAACCACGCCGGGCATCACCAACATCGCGGTGGACAAGTTCGAGGACGGCAACCTGTACGCGATCAGCAGCCAGGCGACGGTGGGGCGGTTTATCCCGCGGTGACCTCCGAACAACCAGTGACGTTCGCAACGAGCCCGGAACGCAGTGACGGGTCTTCGGTGAACCTTGCGCACAAGGCAGCACCGCCCACTCACTTTGTGGGCGGACGCCGCGCGAAGACGCGTCGGGGCTCGTTGCGAACGTGCACGGCACGCACCACCTGACGCGTCACTCCGCCACTTCACCACTGCGTCACTTTCCCACTACCATCCCCTATGCCCGACCTCGCCCCCGTCCGCCGCGCCCTCGTCTCCGTCTCCGACAAGACCGGCCTCGTCCCCTTCGTGCAGGCGCTCGCGCAACGCGGCGTCGAGATCGTCTCCACCGGCGGCACCGCCTCCGCCCTCAGGGCCGCGGGCATCAAGGTCACCAGCATCGACGACGTCACCGGCTTCCCCGAGATCATGGGCGGGCGGGTGAAGACCCTGCACCCCAAGGTCCACGGCGGGCTCCTGGGCGTCCGTGACGACGCCGCCCACGCCGCCGCCATGCAGCAGCACGGCATCGCGCCCATCGACCTCGTGTGCGTCAACCTCTACCCGTTCGAGCAGACCATCGCCAGGCCCGGCGTGAGCGAGCACGACGCCATCGAGAACATCGACATCGGCGGCCCCTCGATGCTGCGCTCGGCCGCCAAGAACTTCGAGTGGGTCACGGTGTGCAGCAGCCCATCGCAGTACCAGCGGGTGCTCGACGAGCTGCACCGCCACAACACGCACACCACCCGCACGCTCCGCTGCGAGCTCGCCGGCGAGGTCTACGCCCTCACCAGCCGCTACGACGCCGCCATCGCCGGCTATCTCTGCAAGGGCCACTCCCGCCTCTTCCCCGTGCTCATGCACGAGACCTTCGTGAAGGACGAGGACCTCCGCTACGGCGAGAACCCGCACCAGTCCGCCGCGCTGTACCGCACCAAGCCAAGCACGGCCGCGGGCAAGTGGCCCAGCATCGCCACCGCCGAGCAGCTCCACGGCAAGGAGCTTTCCTACAACAACATCAACGATGCCGTCGCCGCCCTCGAGCTCGTCATCTCCCTCAACCGCGTGCGGAATCAGTCGCAGGTCACCGCCGCCATCGTCAAGCACACCAACCCCTGCGGCGCATCTATCGCCGCGAACGCCAAGGACGCCATCGACCAGGCCATCGCGGGCGACCCCATCGCCGCCTACGGCGGCATTCTCGCCCTGGGCGATACCTTCGACGAGGACGCGGCCGAGCGCCTCCAGTCTAAGGAGGTTTTCCTCGAGGTGATCGTCGCCCCCCGCTACACCGCGGAGGCCCTTGAGATGCTCCGCGCCCGCTGGGCCAACGTGCGGCTCCTCGCCGTGGGCGACCTCGACTTCCCCGTCGCCGCCCACGCGCAGCAGCTCGAGTACCGCTCCATCCCTGGCGGCCTGCTCGTGCAGGAGCGCGACCTGCGCCTCGTGCCCACGAGCGAGTGGCAGCACGCGGCCGGCCCCAAGCCCACGCAGGACCAGCTCCGCGCCGCCGCGTTCCTGGAGCCCGTGTGCCGCTCGCTGTTCAGCAACGCCGTGGTCCTCGGCGGCCCCGCGACAGGTGGTGAGAGCGGTGGGGGGATCCGCATGTACGGCGGCGGCGCCGGCCAGATGGACCGCGTCACCTCCTGCCGCCTCGCCGTCGAGAAGGCCGGCAAGCTCGCCAAGGGGAGCACCGCCTTCAGCGACGCCTTCTTCCCCTTCAGCGACGGCCCTCAGATCCTCATCGACGCCGGCGTCACCTGCATCGTCCACCCCGGCGGCAGCAAGCGCGACCAGGAAACCTTCGACCTCTGCAACCAGCGCGGCGTGACCTGCCTCACCACCGGCGTGCGCCACTTCCGCCATTGAATGCAGAGACCGTTGGGAACGAGCCCCGAACTCAGTGAGCGGGCGGTGTTGCCCTTGTGCGCAGGTCTCACCCTTGGACCCGTCACTGCGTTCCGGGCTCGTATGGACGTCAACGGTGCAGCCTCCATTCGATCAGCGTCTACTCGCGGACCCAGTCAGCCTCGCTTAAGCCCGGCCCCGGCCCACTCCTAGGTCCTTCCCACACCGTTTGTTACGCTTTCACACCACTTGCCGACCCGGTTGATCCGGCGGTATGGTACCCTAACAATCAGTGTCCCCGGTCCTTCCGGGCCGACCCGGATGAACCCCGTGGACGTGCTCACCATGCACGGACGACACGGCCATCCCCGCGACCACAAGCACCCTCACAAGAAGGGCAAGGGGTCGCACCCTCACCACACCTCGCCGCACTCCACCCCCTCGAGCTCCATCGACGATGACCAGCTCATGGCCGAGCTGGACGCCGACGGCGAGATACCCGCCGATCTCACCTCCGCCCTCGCCGGCCTGAGCGTGGGCCGCGGCAACGAGGGTCTGAACGCCAAGGTCCTGGTCCTCAACAAGGCCTACGCCGCCATGCGCGTGGTGACCGCACGCCGCGCCTTCGTGCTGCTCTCCCGCGCCATTGCCGAGGTCATCCACGTTGACCCCGCCACCGCCGCCGGCGCACCCAACGCGAGCGGCGGGTTCATCAACTACGACCTCGAATCCTGGATCGAGATCAGCCAGCTGCAGCGCGAGTTCGAGCCCGACCGTCACGACTGGGTCCGCACCGTCCGCATGGAGATCGCCGTCCCCCGCATCATCCGCCTGCTGGGCTACGACCGCCTCCCCGAGCAGACCGTGAAGCTCAACCGCCGCAACCTCTTCGCCCGCGACCGCAACAAGTGCCAGTACTGCGGCCGCATTTTCCCCACCAACGACCTCTCGATCGACCACGTCCTCCCCCGCGCCCAGGGCGGCGGCGACAGCTGGGAGAACCTCGTCTGCGCCTGCATCCGGTGCAACGCGCGCAAGGGCGGCCGCACCCCCGAGCAGGCCCACATGAAGCTCGTCAAGAAGCCCGAGCGCCCCAAGCGCAACCCCATCATCGCGCTCAAGCTCGGCCACGAGAAGTACGCGAGCTGGAAGGCCTTCCTCGACCACGCCTACTGGGACGTGGAACTGCGGTAAGGCCGCAAACATGCAAATAGCAAAGGTAAAAGGGCAAATCAGAAACGCCCGGTACGGGTGCCTTGATTTGCCCTTTGACAATTTGCGATTTGCTCTTTTGGCCTTCCCTACACTCCCGCCCCATGGAAGCAGGCATCGTCGGTCTCCCCAACGTCGGCAAGTCCACCCTCTTCAACGCGCTCACCAAGGCCGGCGCCCTCGCCGCGAACTACCCCTTCGCCACTATCGAGCCCAACGTCGGTGTCGTCCCTATCCCTGACGAGCGGATGAAGACGATTACCCAGTACATTCCGCCGCAGAAGACGATCCCCGCGGCCCTGCGCCTGGTTGATATCGCGGGCATCGTCAAGGGCGCCAGCGTCGGCGAGGGCCTAGGCAACAAGTTCCTCTCGCACATCCGGGAGGTCGACGCCATCCTCCAGGTGGTCCGCTGCTTCACCAAGGCGCCCGGCGGCGAGGACATCGTGCACGTCGCCGGCAGCGTGGACCCCATCCGCGACATCGAAATCATCGCCACCGAGCTGGTGCTCGCCGACCTCCAGACCGTCGAGGGCTCTATCGGCAAGGCCGAGCGCGCCGCCAAGAGCGGCAAGCCCGAGGACATCGCCCGCTATGAGGTGCTCAAGAAGCTCAAGCCCGTCCTCGAACGCGGCGACCCCGCCCGCACCGTCCGCATCGACGAGCCCGAGCAGCAGAAGGTCCTCAAGTCCCTCGGCCTCATCACCGCGAAGAAGGTCCTCTACATCATGAACGTGGACGAGGACGACCTCGAGGGCAAGAGCCCCGCCTGCATGAAGGTCCGCGAGCACGCGAAGAAGGAAGGCGCCGAGGTCGTCCCCGTGTGCGCCAAGATCGAGAGCGAGCTCGCCACCATGGCCGACGCCGACCGCGCCGAGATGCTCGAGGCCCTCGGCCTCAAGGAGCCCGCCCTTGCCGCCGTGGCCCACGCCGCGTACAAGCTCCTGGGCCTCCAGTCCTACTTCACCGCCGGCCCCAAGGAAGTGCGCGCGTGGACGGTGCCCATCGGGGCGACAGCTCCGCAGGCCGCGGGCGTCATCCACACCGACTTCGAACGCGGCTTCATCCGCGCAGAGATCTACTCGGTCGCCGACCTCGAGAAGTACAAGAGCGAGAAGGCGATCAAGGAAGCCGGCAAGATGCGCATCGAGGGCAAGGACTACGTCATGCAGGACGGGGACATCTGCCACTTCCTGTTCAACGTGTGACTGAACGCCATCAACGGATTGCCTTCGCGACTTGATCCGGCGGAACTGACAACAGCCATGCCGCGAACTTGGTCAGCTGCCGCTTGCGCGTAACGACCTCTCGAACCCACCCGTTGTGCTGCCGCCCACAATTGACCGCCCCTTGGCGCGCGAATTCCCTCGCCACGACAAAGAGCAGGATGAATAACAGGACCTGCTGCCAAATCCAGCCGAGCAGCAACAGCGCTCCAGCCAACGCGGCCGTGCCCCAGCTCAGGACCGAAGCCCCCTCCCGCAACAGTGCCAGGACGAAGCTCGCGAGTCCGCCCGCGACGAGTGCGACCCAGGTGAGTGCCACAGTGAGGCGCACGGCTCGCGCGAGCTCGTAAGCCTTGTCACCCATCGATGTCCACCCGCCCCGCCCGCAGCCGCTCCAGCGCCGGGTGCTTCTCCCCCTTCTTCTTCGCCAGCGCCCTCACCACTAGCGGCGGCACCATGTGCTCCAGCTTCGTCAGGTCCTCACCGAGCGCCGTGATCTGCTTGATCAGGCTCGACGACGTATAGGCGAAGCTCTGCCCCGCCACGACGAACGCCGTCTCCAGCCCCGCCACCTCGCGGTTGGTGACCGCCTGCTGCACCTCGTACTGCAGGTCCGAGAGGTTGCGCACGCCCCGCAGCAGCACCGACGCGCCAGCCTCCCGCGCGAAGTCCACCGTCAGCCCCGTGAAGGGCCGCACCGTCACCGGCGCGCGCCCGGGCTCCTCCCGCACCATCTCCGCCACCAGCTCGTCCACCATCCCCACCCGCTCCTCGGGCGAGAACAGCTGGTCTTTCGCCGGGTTGTACCCCACGGCCACAATCAACTCATCAAACAGCTTCCGCCCCCGCGCAATCACGTCCAGATGCCCGTACGTGATCGGGTCAAACGAACCGGGGTACACCGCGACATGCTTCGCCATGCGGCAATCGTAGTGATTCTCGGATCACATGGCCTTGATGCCCTGATGCCCCATGCCCTGATGCCTCTCTTCTACCCGCCCCCGCCTTCCTCGGCGCAACTCCGCCCTTCCGCGAAACGCCGCGTACCGCCTTTCCCGCCTTTTCCGCTACCCTGCAAACGTGCGAGTCCTCCTCTTCACCGACACCCTCGCCGACGTCAACGGCGTCTCCCGCTTCATCATCAACCTCGCCGAGCACGCCCGCGCCACCGGTCATGACCTGCACGTCGCGACCTCCACCCGCTTCGCCTGCCCCAAGGCCGCCAACATCCACAACCTAAAACCCCTCGCGGCCGTCCGCATGCCGGGCTACCCCAACCTCGACCTCGCCCTCCCGCCCTGGCGCCGAATGCTCGCCCTCGCGCGCGAACTCAAGCCCGACGCCATCCACATCTCCACCCCCGGCCCCGTCGGCTGCGTCGGCCGCCTCGCGGCGAAAAAACTCCGCGTCCCGCTCCTGGGCGTCTACCACACCGACTTCCCCGCATACATCGACCGCCTCTTCGAGAACGAGCTCTTCACATCGATCTCGCGCCAGTGCATGCGCACCTTCTACCGCCCCTTCACGACCCTCTTCCCCCGCAGCACCGACTACGTCGGCGCGGTCCGAGCCCTCGGCATCAGGGCCGACATCCTTCCACTCCGCCCCGGCATCACCCTCGACCGCTTCCACCCGCGCTTCCGCGACCCCGCCATCTGGCTCACGCACGGCTCACGCCAGCCCCCGCACGCCCTGCGCATCCTCTACGTCGGCCGCCTCAGCATCGAGAAGAACATGCCCCTCCTCGCCGCCATCTGGCGCGATGCCGACGCACTGCTGCAGCAGCAGAACATCCCCGCCGAGCTCGTCATCGTCGGCGATGGCCCCTTCCGCGCCCAGCTCGAGCAGTCACTCGAGAACACCCGCACCCTCTTCCTCGGCTTCCGGTACAACGACGCGCTCTCCCGTCTCTACGCCAGCAGCGACCTCTTCCTCTTCCCCAGCGTCACCGACACGCTCGGCCAAGTTGTCATGGAAGCCCAGGCCTCCGGACTCCCCGCCCTCGTCACCGACCAGGGCGGCCCCAAAGAACTCGTCGTCAATGCCCGCACCGGCTTCGTCCTGCCCGCCGCCGACCCCGCCGTGTGGGTGCGCAGCATCAACGACCTCTGCGCCAACCCCACGCAGCGCCGCGTCATGTCCGCCGAAGCCCACGACCACCTGCAGCAGTTCTCAATGGCGGCAAGCTTCGACCAATGGTGGAGCGTGCACGAGCAACCGCTGTCAGGGAGAGCGTCGCACCCCGGACGGGCTCCCATCGTCGAGACTACCTCTGCGTGTTCCGCGTAAGGCTCACTTGGATGTAGCGAGCGCTTTGGCAAGCCGCTTGAGAACACGCAATGTCAGTGCGTCCTCGTTTCGCTCCATCCGTGACACTCTCGACTGTGGAACACCCAGCCGCCTCCCGAGCTCGGACTGTGTGACCCCTTGGCGCTTTCGCAGCGAGGCGATCCCATTCTCAATGATCTCGGGGAGGATGTCATTGGCGTCGTGCCACTTCGTCTTCTTACTGGTGAGGATCGCCGCCGCCTCGCGGATGAAGTCTTCGGACGGGCCCGACGACTTCTCGAGAGCGACCAGCGCCTCATACTCCTCGACAGGCACGATGCGATGGGTCACAACCCCTTCGTCATTGACGATTACACTCGGGAAGTTCTCCTTCTGCCCAGCCCTGCGTGATGGCTTCCTTGCTGCACGTTTGACAGCACTCACTTCATGCCTCCTCGAATGCCCTGCAACTGGCCAGCACCAGCCTGTCGCGTGAAGGGTCCCACTGCAGCGCGAGCCGGTGCGCTCCGAACTTCGCCCATCGCATCCCGGGCGGAACGTCGTGCCGCATAATCGGCACCGACGCGGCGGCGGGATCCGCGTCCAATCTCAGGAGCAGCTCTGCAAATGCAAGCTGATCCTCCAGATCGCAGGTTCGCACGTAGGTAAGCACCTGCCTCGAGACGTGGACGTGCCTGTGGAACGCGCGAGGCCGCCGCTGAGCAGGCCGCGCCAGCCACCGCTGGACCAATGCAATCAGACTGGACGGCGTCCTCGCCAAGCCCCGATCTCCCGCGCCCGATGCGAACCCGCTTATCGGGCGCGGTCATGTTCCGCCGGAAGGCGTGAAGTTGCAGGTGGCGCGGCGTCACTTGGAGAAGTATACCACACGAGATATATGCCGTGCAAGATATCGTCGTTTCACTCGCGCGCTTCTGGAGCCCCCGCCAGATCGTTCACCACCCCCATCAGCCCCGTCACCACCCGCGCCATCCGCTCATAATCCAGCTTGTCCGGCGTGTCCGTCGCCTTGTGGTAGTGGGGGTACCGGTACGGCGCCGTGTCCGTCACCATCAGCGCCGGGTACCCCTGCTTCCAGAACGACCAGTGGTCGCTCGCGCCCACCATCGGCACGAAGCTCGACAGAGCCGCGCCCTCGCTGGGGAAGTCCACCGTGCGCCGGAACGCGGCCACGCACCGCTTGACGAACACTTCCGCCTCGCCCATCCCCACGAACCCGATGAAGTTGCCCTTCTTCGGGTACACCGCGCCCACCGGCGGCGGGTAGCTCTGGCTCCCGTCCACATCCGTGAAGTACCCCATCGTCTCCAGGCTCAGCATGCCCACGATGTTGTCGCCGCGCTGCTTGCACGCCCGCGCGTACACCAGCGAGCCCATCTCATCGGTCCAGAAGAACGGCGGCTCCTCGTTCACGAACAGCACGAACCGCACCGTCCGCGCCATTGGCTTCCCGGCGTAGTGCCGCGCCAGCGCCATCGTCGCCGCAGTGCCGCTCCCGTTGTCGTTAGCCGCCGGGCACCCCTGCACCGCGTCGTAGTGCGCGCCCACGATGACGATCTCATCCGGCCGCGTTGTACCGCGCAGCTCCGCGATCAGGTTGCTGCACGCCACCCCGTTCACCGGGAACGTCTGCCACTCCACCCGGTAGCCGGCCTTCGCCAGCTGCGCCGCGATGTAGTCCTCCGCCGCCGCGAGCTTGTGCGGCTGGAACACGTTCCGCTCGCCGATCCGCCCCGCCAGCACCTGCACGTCCCGCCGCATCTCCTCGGCGAGCGACAGCTGCACCGGCGTGATCGCCGGCAGCGGGCCTTTGAAGCTGTCCCCTGGCATCATCACCGAGCACCGTGTGGACGCGAACAACACCGCCGCCACGCACACCGCCGCGGCAATCAGCAGCTTGACGCGCCGGCCGCGCTTCGGAATGACACTGGCCTGAGCAACCGCTTGATCCACCTGCGCCATGGCAACCTCCCGGTGTTTAGTGTACACTAACACCGTTGCGATGGTTGCACGGGCCCGCCCGGAATTGGTTAGAGGCTCAACACCCCCCTTGGGACGTGAGCCTCTACTCGTTGAGCCTCTATTCGGACCGTCTCAGCGCCGCCGGCGGGCCGCGCCCAACGCAGCCAGACCAACCAGCGCCAGCGCCCCGGGCGCCGGCACGATCGCTACGCGATCGAAGTCAAAGGTGAAGCCCTGGTCCACGCCCGCCAGGGCCTGCGGCACCATCACGCCGAACTGGATCCGCGAGATGTTGCTGAACACCGTCGCGAAGTCGCTCTGCTCAAAGTTGATGAACTGCGGGCTGCTCGCGTTGATCGCGAAGCTCAGCGGCGTCCACGTGTTGGGGGCCACCGGCGCGAATGCCACCGCGATTGCGCCCGGGAAGGGCGTCTGGGCCATGCGGGCGAAGTAGCTCAGGGGCTGCGGCGCGTTGTGCCGCACCCACACCGTCATCGTGGTCACGCCCGAGGTGATCCAGTTGCCGTTGAACGCCCCGCCGCTGAACCCGCCCTCGCCGCGCACGATCACCGGCGTCGCGTTCGCCGCCTGGCTCACGAAGTTGAACGAGCCCGACACGTAGTTGCTGTTGTTCGGACCGCCCGCCCCGAAGTAGCTCAGCGGGGCCGAGTTGTTGAAGTTGGTCCAGCCCGAGGCGTTCAGCGAGAAGTCCTCGGTGAACGGGTTGATCACGCCGAAGGCAGACGGAGCGACAGCAGAACCGACCAAGGCCGCGGCCAGGCAGAAGTTGCGCATTGAAGAACCTCTCTCACACGGGTTTCCGGCCCGCGATCAGAGTTACTGTATTACAGGAAAGAATCTTGTCCAGCAGGAGCCTACGAACGCTACCAGTCAGACCCGCGTCGCCACAAGCTCGTACACCGGCGGCAGCTGCACGAAGGCACCGGGATCACAGCTCGCCTCTTCCCACGCGGCGTCGAACGCCTCCTTGTCCTCACGGGTAATGAACCCGCTCTCGACAAGCTTGGGCAGGAAGGTCTGCCAGAACGTGTTCGGCCAGTGCCAGAGCGAGCTGCCCGGACGGGCGATCCGCTGCACCACGCCGATGTGATCGATGCGGAAGCCGTTGGCCAGCAGCATGCCGGGGAGGCGTCCCATAATGTCGGTGTCGCCGCCGCGGGCCCGCCAGGAGGCCGCGACCGCGCTGATCACCCGCGAGAAGGCCTCGCGCCGGGGCGCCAGCGTCAGCGAACGCTCGTAGTTGAAGTAATCCTGGATGGCGATGCGCCCGCCGCGCTTCACGATCTGGGCAAGGCCCTTGATCACGTCCTCCGGACGCTCGAGGAAGCAGAACACCCACCGGGCGTATGCAACGTCGACGGTGTTCTCTTCGCCGGCCAAGACCTCGGACAGGTCCTGCACGTCGCCGAGCACGCGCTCGATGTGCAGGGCCTTGCGGAGGACCGCGGCGTCGTGCAGCTGCTTGAGGAACGCCGCGGACTCGTCGATCGCGACCACGCGCCCAGTCGGTCCCACGATCTGGGCAAGGTCGAGCGTGGCGTGCCCCGGGCCGCAGCCGAGGTCCATCACCGTCTGGCCGGGTTGGATCGCGGCCTTCTCCCACAGCTCATGGGTGGCCGCGGACCACAGGCGGTGCTGGAGTCCCAGGCGTACGGATTCGTCAACGCCGGTGCCGAGCACGTAGTCGTTCTCAGGGTGCGTCGGCTGGGGTTGCGCGGGTGTTGAGGTTGGCATGGGGCACCTAGGGTACGCCAGAGTGTTCGCACAAACGGGAAGGGGGGATTCCCGTCTCTTTGCCTATGACGGCCGCCGCTCACGGTCGTCCGTCACGCACCCCCGCTGGGTGCTCCCACATGTTTCCATCGGCAGGGTTCTTGCACGTCTTGCGTCAGACCGTGCCGGAGTGACCGATATCCTGTCTCAGATTGCCGTTACAAGCACCTTCATCCGTCGGCGTGCTGTCGCAGACCCCTGTCCTGGGGCGTGCGGCGCGTGCCGTGACGTCGTTCCACCCCTCGTCACAACCTGTCCTGAGTCGGCGCTCGTACGCGCTTGAACTGATCACCACGTTCTTCTTCGCGATGACGCTGATGGTGATCGACGGCAACGTCATCGGCGTGTTTACCAGGCAGACCTACGACGGGTTGCTGCCGCTGGCCACACTCAACATCCTGGTCGCTGTGCTTGGGGCGACGGGCGAGCTCGCCAACCTGCTCAGCTTCTTCTGGGGCTCGCTGGGGCAGGGTCGGCCCAAGGTGCCGCTGATCAATGCGCTGCAGCTGTGCGTGGTGCTCACGGCGGGGCTCATTGCACTGATCCCGCAGACGCCGGCGGGGCTGTATGCGCTGGTGGCGGTTGTCATCGTGGCTCGCGTGTGCTGGTCAGGGGTGCTGACGCTGAGGCCGGCGGTGTGGCGGGCGAACTACAACGCCGCGTCGCGGCACCGGATCGTCGGCCACATTCAGACCGTGCAGATGCTCGTCGTCGCGATCGGCGGCGCCCTCGTCGGCTACATCCTCGATCAGCAGAACCCCGCGGCCTATCGCGTCATCGTGCCGATCGCGTGCACCCTGGGGCTCGTCGGCGTCCTGGCCTACAGCCGCATGCGCGTCCGCGGCGAGCGCGTGCAGCTCGCACGCGAGCGCTCCGCCAGCTTGATGCGTTTCTGGGACGGCCCCGTCGTCATGTGGCGCATCCTCCGCAAGGACCCGCGCTACGCCCAGTTCATGGGCTGCCTCTTCGTACTGGGCTTCGGCAACATCATGGTCGGGCCCGTGCTCGTGATCACCCTCGTCGAGCACTTTGGTCTGGGCTACTTCAAGAGCATCCTGATCGCCAGCTCCCTCACCAACATCGTGATCCCGCTCGCGATCCCGCTGTGGGTGCGGCTCATGGATCGGGCCCACATCGTCAAGTTCCGGGCCGTGCAGAGCTGGGCATTCGTCGTCTCCGGCTCCTGCTTCCTCGCCGGCGCCTACTTCAAAGAGCTTCCGCTGATGTTCGTCGGCGCCTTCTTCCAGGGCATCGCCTTTGGCGGCGGCAACCTCGCCTGGCACCTGGGCCACGTCGACTTCGCGCCCCCCGCCGAGAGCGGCCACTACATGGCTACCCACGTCACCCTCAACGGCATTCGCGGCCTGCTCGCCCCCTTCACCGCCGTCGCCTGCTACGAGGCCGCCCGGGCCGCCGGCATGGACCCCTCCGTCGCCATGTTCGGCATGACGCTCGCCATCACCCTCGTCGGCTGCTTCGGCTTCTGGTGGCTCAACAGCTCCATGAGCGCTCAGATCGCCAACCACAAACGCTAACGTGCCACGATCACGCTTCGTGATCGTGTCTCCACCCCGCGCGAGCACGATCATGAAGCATGATCGTGGCACGAGTTTCCAGTATCCTCCGCGCATGAAGTGCCCCGCCTGCAAGCAGTCCGCGTTTCTAACCCGAGACCTCGACCAGGGCCTCGCCTCCAACCACTGCGCCGGCTGCCACGGCAACTGGATCTCCGGCCAGCAGTACTGGGACTGGCTGCGTGCGAAGGGCGAGAACCTCCCCGAGCGCGACCCGGGCTCTCCCACCCCTCAGGTCGCGGACTCACCCAGTGCCAAGACCTGCCCCACCTGCGGCCGCTGGCTCATCAAGTACAAGGTCGGCCATGGCCTCGCCTTCCACGTCGAGCACTGCGGCGGCTGCGACGGCGTGTGGCTCGATAGCAACGAGTGGGAAGCCCTCAAGGCCCGCAACCTCCACGACGACCTCCAGTTCATCTGCGACTCCCTCTGGCAGCGCGGCGTGCACCGCGACGAAACCGAAGCCCTCGCCCAGGCCCGCTTCGCCAAGGCACTCGGGACTGACTTCGAAAAAGCCCGCGACCTGCGCGCCTGGATCACCAACCACCCCAACCGGGCCGTGCTGCTCGCGTACCTGATCGATCACCTGCCGGGGCGATGACTGATCAGCCGTTGTGTCTAGTCCTCGGCGAACATGATGTCTGCAACCGCCCGGTCGGCGGACAGGCTGTAGAAGTAATCGATGCAGTCCAGCTCGGCTGCTTCGAGTGGGCACGTGTCCACGCCTTCATTCCGAAGTCTGCTCACCAAGGCTTCGTGTGCTCGGTGCCGGTTTTTCTCCATCCGCGATAGGATGGCTTCGGTGATTCGAAGCCTGCTGAATCCATTGAGCAGCGGCGACTTGACGGCGCCAAGAATGGTAGATGCTCCTGCAAGCGCGGCCTTCGTCGGAATCCCGCCCACGACCGTTGCGGCTGCCGAAGTTCCTAACGTCGCCACTTCGATTGCATCACTGGACAGATCAGCCCCGTGGAATCGATCTTGGATATAGACATCGTGGTACTCTCTTACAAGGGCCATCTGTGCGTACACCACTCGGTCGCGGAGCAGTCGCGCGCTGTCCCGATCGTTCTCTCTGATCGCCTCGTCGTACTCCGACTTCCATGTACGGATCTTCGAGTCGTCCCTTCGGAGCTTTGCGGCCAAGGCCTGGTCCCACGGGAGACTCGCGAAACTCCGGTCGCGATGAATGGGAAGTGATAAATCGAGTGATCGGCAAGCCGGCAGCGTTGCCGAACAAGAAAGCAGCACGGTAATCAGCAGCGACCGCAGATAAACTGGCATGTGTAATCCCCCTCACAAGTCTGGACCGAGTGTAGTGGGTTGTAGCGGTTCTGCAAGGTCTCTCTCATGAGGTGTTATGGGATTGGCACGGGTACCGTTTCGAGAGCTCATTCCATCGCATTGCCCCAGTCCTCCTTGAACAGCCGCGACAGGGACCGGTCAGCGAGCACCTTCCCGCCCGTCTGGCACCCCGGGCAGTAGTTGCACTCGTTGTCCGCCCGCACAATCCGCTGCACGCGTGAGCCGCACGCCGGACACGCTTGCCCGAACTTTCCGTGCACGGCGAAGTCGGGCCGGAACGCGGTGATCTCTCCCGTGCCCGGAAAGCGGCCAGGGCCCTGATCAAGCCCGAACTCCACCCGCAGCCGCTCCCACCAAGCCGTCAGCGTGGACACGCACGCGCGGTGAAGTCCCGCGCACTCCACGTCCGTCATCTTGCCCGTCAGCTTCAGCGGCGACATCCTGGCCGCGTGCAGGATCTCATCGCTGTACGCGTTCCCGATCCCCGCGAACTTCCTGGGATCCGTCAGTGCCCGCTTCAGCGTGCGGTTCTCGCTCCGAAGGCGCTCCGCGAACTCCGCCGGCGTGCACGACAGCACCCCGATTCCGCCCGCGTCCAACTCCGCCAGCCCCGCGCGCCCGCTCACGACATGCACCGACGCCCGCTTCTGCGTGCTCGCCTCGGTGAGCACGAGCGTGCCGCTCTCGAACAGGAACTCCGCCAGCCCGATTTTCCCCACGCCCTTCACCTCACCCCCCGCACCACCATCAAACCACCGCAGCCGCCCCGCGATCATCAGGTGCAGCACCAGGAACAGCCCGCCATCCATCTCCAGCGCCACGCGCTTGCCCACCCGCTCCACCCCTGCCACCCCGCGCCCCTGCACGCTCTCCACCCGCGGCTCGAACGTCCGCACTACAAATGGCGACCGCACCCGCACCGCCGTGAGCCGGCGCGTGAGCACGCGCTTGCGCAGCGCTTCGACGTAGATCATCACATCCGGCAGTTCCGGCACGCTTCCCCCAGCATACCCCCGTCTTCCCGCCGCTCACCAACTGGGGTTCACGGCCACTGGACGCCCCTCTCACGCAGCCCCGCGAATCTAACACAGCCGCCCACGCCGGAGGAATACGTATGCCAGGACGGCCCAAGCCCGCGCACGCCAAGCCCCCCGACGCCAAACCCACGGACGCCAAGCCGCCCGCCACGAAACCCGCGCGCCCCAAGCACAGTTACGTCGGCGCCCATGCCTTCTACGCCGACGTCCTCGCCACCCTCTCGGAGTCCGGCGTCCCCTTCCTCGTCGGCGGCGGATGGGCCGTGATCGCCTACACCCAGATCGACCGCCCCGTCAAAGACATCGACGTGTTCTGCCGCGCTGGCGACTACCCCCGCATCCTCGCCTACTGCAAGCAGCACGGTTACGAGATCGCCATCGAGGACGAGCGCTGGATCGCAAAGATCTGCCGCGGCAAGTTCTTCTGCGACGTCATCTTTTCCTCCGCCAACGCCGTCGCCCCTGTCAACAACACCTGGTTCGCCCAGGAGTGCTGGGGCACGGTGCTCGGCGTCCGCGTCCGCCTGCTCCCGCCCACCGAGCTCGTCTGGTCCAAGGCCCTCATCATGGACCGCGCCCGCTACGACGGGTCCGACGTCGCCCACGTCATTATGAAGCAGCACCACCACATCAACTGGCGTCGCCTCATGGCGCACATGAACCAGTACTGGGAGGTCCTGCTGGTCCACATCCTGCTCTTCCGTTTCATCTACCCCAGCATGCGGCACGTCGTCCCTGACTGGCTCTTCGACGAGCTCCTTGAGCGTCTCGACGCCCAGCGCGGCCTGCCCGACTCGCGTAAGCGGGCCTGCCGCGGGCGCATCTTCTCCCGCGACGACTACAAGACCGACATCCAGCGCTGGGGCTACGCCGACCTCATCGGGGACGACCGCACCTGACGGCACGACCGACCTGACCACCCATGATCGACACCGCCCCCAACTACCAGCCGATCATCAGCCAGCCCCGCGACGGGCGTGTGCGCGTCGCCGCCATGGCCGATCTGCACGTGCACAAGGACCGCCACCACGACAACGCCCCGCTGTTCGCCGAGATCTCACAGAACGCCGACATCCTTGTTTTGTGTGGCGACCTCACCAACCTCGGCACGCCCGAAGAGGCCCAGCACCTGGCCAAGGACCTGATGGCCCTTCGCCTGCCCGTGCTGGCCGTGCTGGGCAACCACGACTACCACAGCGGCAAGCACGAGGAGCTCAAGGACGTTCTGCGGCGGGCGGGCGTGATCTTTCTCGATGAGGACGAGACCTTCGAGCTCGGCGGCGTCGGTTTCGCCGGCATCAAGGGTTTCGGGGGCGGGTTCGCCAGCCACATGCTCTCCTCCTTCGGCGAGGAGGCGACCAAGCACTTCGTCGCGGAGGCGCTCAAAGAGTCGCTCGCGCTGGAGCACGCCCTGCAGCGTCTGGAGACGCCGCGGAGTGTGGTGCTGATGCACTACGTGCCAGTAGCGGCGACGGCGATGGGGGAGCCGCCCGAGATTTTCCCGTTCCTGGGCTGCTCGCGCCTGGCCGAGACCATCGACCGCTTCAATGTCGTCGCCGCCTTCCACGGGCACGCCCACCGCGGCTCGCCCGTAGGCCAGACCCCCAAGGGGACGCCCGTCTACAACGTAGCCATGGAGCTCATGATGAAGGTCCACCGGCGGCCGTACCTTGTGGTCGAGGTCTGACGTGCCACCGAGATGTCTTCATCTCGGTGCTGGCGGGGCGGCGCCTCCCCGGGTGAGCTACACCCCATAAACTCCCGTGCCCGCTGCATCGGCGCCGGCGCCTGCATCGAACCCACCCGGGAGCAAACCATGAAGCCCGTCACCCTCGCCGTTCTGGTGGTCTTCCTCGTGGGGTGCCTCGTTATGGCCGCGGCCGCGCTCGGCCTCGCCCGCACGCAGCCCGAGAAGACCGGGAAACCCGACATGCACACCACGAAAACTAAGGCTCCCGCGTACTCCAAGTCCGGCTACGACATCCAGCCGCTCTCGCAGTCAAAGATCGAGGAGCTCGCCAAGAAGCTCGCCCCCGACGAGGCCAAGGTGATCCTCGCCAAGGGCACCGAGGCCCCGTTCTGCGGCAACCTCCTCGACAACAAGAAGGAGGGCGTCTACGTCTGCAAGCTGTGCGGCCTGCCGCTCTTCTCCTCGGATGCCAAGTTCGATTCCGGCACTGGCTGGCCCAGCTTCTTCAAGCCCTTCGACAGGGACCACGTCGCCGTGCACTCTGACACCTCGCTTGGCATGGTCCGCGACGAGATCCTCTGTCAGCGCTGTGGCGCCCACCTCGGCCACGTCTTCAACGATGGCCCGCGCCCCACCGGCCTGCGCTTCTGCCTGAACTCCGTCTCCCTCGACTTCGTGGAGAAGAAGGACGGCAAGCTCGATCTCCCCAAAGCCTCGCGGCCCGTGAAGACCGAGACCGCCTACTTCGCCGGCGGCTGCTTCTGGGGGGTGGAGGACCACTTCCAGCAGGTCCCCGGCGTCATCGACGCCGTGAGCGGCTACATGGGCGGCCACAAGAGCAAGCCCACCTACAAGGAAGTCTGCGCCGACAACACCGGCCACGCCGAGACCGTCAAGGTCACCTTCGACCCCGCCAAGGTCACGTACCCCGAGCTGCTCACCTGGTTCTTCAAGCTCCACGACCCCACGCAACTCAACCGCCAGGGCCCCGACTACGGCACCAGCTACCGCAGCGCCATCTTCGCCGCCGACGACAAGCAGCTCGAGGCCGCGAAGAAGTTCATCGATGAGCAGCAGAAGACCGAACGCTTCGCGAAGAAGAAGATCGTGACGCAGCTCGTGCTCGCGACGGACAAGACGCCCTTCTACCCGGCCGAAGACTACCACCAGGACTACCACGCCAAGCACGGCGGCAGCTGCCCCCTGCCGGGCGAGTGACCATCTGATAGGATCAGCTCATGGGCGTCACGCTTGGCCCATTCTCATTGGAAAGGGCGCTCAACGCTGTGGCCAAGGTGCGCGAACGTCTCTTCCGGGCCACCGGCGCCCTGAAAGCTGCGAATGTCCCCTACGCGGTCGTTGGCGGGAACGCCGTCATGCTTTGGGTCTCCCGCGTCGACGAGACCTCCGTGCGAAACACGCAGGATGTCGACCTGGTGATCAGACGTGAAAGCCTGGACGCCGCTCGAGCCGCGCTCGAATCGGTCGGGTTCGTCTACCGCCACGCTGATGGCCTCGATCTCTTCCTCGATGGGACCGAAGGCAAGCCCCGCGAGGCCATCCACATCATCTTCGCCAACGAGAAAGTCCGCGATCACGAGCCGGTCGCGAACCCCGACCTCAGCGAGAGCCTCGACGCACCCGAGGGCTACCGCGTCCTCATGCTCGAGGCCCTCGTGCGCATCAAGCTCACCGCCTTCCGCGACAAGGATCGCGTCCACCTCCGCGACCTCGCCAAGGTCGGCCTCATCGACCAGTCCTGGCCCGCCAAGTACCCCGCCGAATTGGCCGACCGCCTGCAGCTGATCCTCGACACCCCCAACGGCTGACGCGGTTGGTTCAGCTCTCCGGCGCCCCCTCCGGCTTCGCGCTCTCCGTCCCCCTGTTCATCCCCGGCGTCACCGACCACGCCGGCCAGCACACCTGCGCCACCGTCATGATGCGGTCCCACTTCTGGCAGTGGCCGTAGTTCTCGCCCTCGTACGTCGAGAGTTCGTGCGCCAGGTCCACGTAGTACGCGGGGTCCGCCGGCCGCCCGTCCACCCGCGTGTAGAACTGAGCGATGATGTCCGCCCGCGAGGCCAGCGCCGCCCGCACATCCTCGCGGATGTCCCAGTTGTACCACGACGGGTTCAGCGCCTCGTTCCAGCGGTCATCCACGAACGCCCCGAACCACCCGCTCTCGGGCCGCACGTGCTTGTTGACCCGGAAGTACTCGCCCTTCCGCACGATCATCGGCTCGTACGTCTTTCCCTTGATGGTCACCGGCTGCGTCACGTTGATGCTGAACTTCATCCCCATGAAGTTGGCCGCGAGGTCGGCGTTGCTGTACACGCCGGTCGCCACGAACCCCAGCAGGGCGTTCTCGCCGATGGCGTTGCCGTCGGCGTAGTTCTTCACCACATACGCGCTCGCCTCCTCCGGTGTCGCGCCCTTCTCGATCTGGTGCTGGTACGCGTCGTAGTAGAACCAGCCCATGTGGTGGAAGTGGCTCAGCTTGTCGGTGCCGAAGTACGTCCCGTACGCCTTCATCGTCGAGCTCTTGAACATCAGCACGATGTTCCGCGGGTCGATCCAGTAGTGCGTCTTCCGGTAGATCCAGTCGTCCGTGCGGAACCCCGTCACCTGCTGCGGGTACGACTGCATCATCGGCCCGCTCCGCAGCGCGCTCTCGATGTCCTGGATCTCGTGGAAGGCGTCGCTGAAGGCGTCGTGAACCAGGTTCGCCGCGCGCCGCGGGTTCCTGATGTAGTTCAGCGCCGCCTCCCGCTTCTTGGCGTCGGGCTCGGCGAGGGCCTTCTCGGTATCGGCGTTCAGGCGCGCTACCGCTGCCTCCACCGCACGGCAGTGCACCGCGTCCAGCCAGTCCCCCATGTCCGCGAACTTCTTGTCCAGGGGCAGCGTGTACTGGTCGGTCTCGTGGGCCCGAGCGTCAAGCACCGGAAGCGCTACGCCTGCGCCCGCCCCGGCCATCGCCGCGACCAGCGCCGGCACTTTTAGACAAGCTGCAAATCCTTGACCCATCGGATACGCTCCCTTCATCTCAATCTGGCGGTCACCTGGATTCTGGTGTACATGAACATCTACACCACGCCGCGGGAGTTCGTCTGATGCCAGCTCAATCTTTTTCGCTCCGCAAGTCGCTCGCGCTCGCAGCCCTGAGCGCAACCACGCTCCTGCTCGGGGCTTGCGGCAACTCGGTCTATCACAAGGCCGCCCAGAACCTCCCCGGCGACCCCCACGACCGCCTGGCTCTCCGCGTCCGCGAAGCCCGTGCCGCTGCCGACGCCGCGGCCCGCGCCCTCGAAAAACCCGAGGGCTCGCTCTCCCGCGGCATGACCCGCGCCGCTGCCGACCGCGTGGACGCCCTCGCCTGGGAATACTCCCGCCGCGTCGCCAGCGTGCAGGACGTCGTCCGCCGCCTCCCCACCCCCGACCTCGAGGCCCAGCAGGTCCTCGCGTCGCTCGAGAAGGCCGAGCACGAGCTCACCGCCGCGGCGGAAAAGCTCGCGGCCGAGGTCGGCACCGCGCCTGACACCGACCTGGCGACACTGACTACCCCGGCGACAAGCGCGCTCGCCGCGGCGATCGAGACTTCCGATTCCTTCGTCAACGGGCGCACCAACGCGGGTGCACTTGCTCCGACCGCCGATAAGAAGAAGTAATCGCCGCCTGCAGGTGGACCTTTTTGGATGAGGGTGATCGCCTCGATTATCGAGGAACCACCGCCTCACACCACTACCATCCCGCATGGCATTCTTCGAAGGCTCCACCCAGGCTCAGATGGATCACGTTGTCGCGATGATGCGCGACATGAGCACGCGGACGGACCCGCAGGACATGGTGCGGACCTACCGCGCGGCCGTGGCGCAGCTGGTCAAGACCGACGCGACAATGGCGCTGTCGCGCCGGGGCCTGGAGAGGCCGTGGTTCCGCATCACGCGGAGCACGCGTTGGAAGGAGAGCATCAATCCGTGGTCCGAGAAGGACAAGCTGCCGCTGATGCGCGGCGGGCTGCTGGCGGAGCTGCTGTACGCCGACCGCCCCACGATCATCCAGGACCTGCGTGTCGACGCCGGTGACCCGGCGTACGAGTACCTCAAGGGCTACGGCTCCTTGTACGCAATGCCGCTGTTTGAGCACGGCGAGGCGGTCAACATGAACGTGGCCCTGATGGCGGCGAAGAACGGCATCAACGAGGAGCGTGCCCCCGTGATGCTGTGGATGGGGAACCTCTTCGGCCGGGCGACGGCCAACCTGGTGCTGGCCGATCAGCTGCGCAAGGCCAACGACGCCCTGGACCGAGAGCTGCAGGCGGTGAGCGCGATCCAGCGTTCACTGCTGCCGCCGACGCTGCCGGATGTCAAGGGTCTGCGGCTGGCGGCGCACTACGAGACGTCGGCCCGTGCCGGCGGGGACTATTACGACCTGTTCCCGCTCAGCCACGGCAGGCTGGGGCTGCTGATCGCCGACGTCAGCGGGCACGGCACGCCCGCGGCGGTGATGATGGCGATCACGCACGCCCTGGCCCACTCCAACGCGGGGACCCCGTGCGCGGCGTCCAACGAGCCGGCAGAGATGCTCACGCACCTCAACGAGCGGCTGGTGAGGTCCTACTCGCGCGGGAACACGGGGTTCGTCACCGCGTTCTACGGCGTGTTCGACCCCGCGGCGAAGACGCTGCGGTACGCCAGCGCCGGGCACAACCCGCCGCGGGTGCGCAGGGGCAGCGGCACGGCCCCGGTGGTGGAGGGGCTGGAGGGTGGGCGCGACGTGCCGCTGGGCGTGCTCGAGGGCACGACCTACAGGGAGGCGGCAACCACGCTCTACGCGGGCGACGGGCTGCTGCTGTACACCGACGGCATCACCGAGGCCCGCAGCCCCGACGGCGAGGAGTTCGGCACTGAGCGCCTCGACCAGCGGCTGGTGAGCACGGTGCGGACGCAAGGTGCGAGTGTGGCAATGCCCGAGCCGGGGTGGACCATCCAGGGCGTGCTGGAGAGCGTGACCGAGTTCACGCGGGCGCGCCCCCCGGAGGACGACCGGACGCTGGTGGCGGGGGAGATCGTGTGAGATCAGCAGTGCTGGCCGATGAGGACCCGGAAGAAGCTCTCGATGTCCTGGTCGGTGGCGGCGTCACCATCGCCGTTGAAGTCGGCGGCTCGCTGGTCACAGGTCGAGCAGCAGTTCCCGCCGAGGCAGGCGAAGAAGGCTTGAACATCGGCGTCGGATGTGACCCCATCTTGATCAATATCCGCTGAGAGGCACCGGAGTGTGTGTGGTAACGTCGCAATCCACCCAGCGCGTCTGAAGAGTGCGTTCTCACCGTAACCAACCACTCTCAAGCCATCGTCGCTCACGTCGAGACACTCGTTCAGGATTCTCCAGTTGCTGAGGTTGACGCCACTGGACGTCAGAAGAGTGGTCAGGTCATGCACACCAGTGGAGGTCCAGACGCATGCGCGACGTGTATTCGTGCTGTCGTACCACATGCCCCCGATGATCCGTCCATCGGAGCTTGGCTCAAGTGCGTACCCGCCGACCGCGCCTGACGGCAGAGGCAGGGTGCGTAGCTGGCCATCGACCCAGGCACAAGCGATGGCCGGCGGTGTCGGCACATTCATCTTGAAGTAGCCGGTCACTGTGTGACCGTCACCGCTGATTCCCCAAGGGAACGAGAAAAGTGCGCCAGGTGGCAACGGCAGCTGCTGCAGACCCTGGTCTTGACGCCAGTGGAACGCGAACATCCTCGCACTAATCCAGCGGTACCCGGTGACCGTTCTCCCATCAGAGCTGATGCCCCCCGGCGGAGTGGCGGTGCAGCAGTCGATGAACTGGTATCCTGTGCTTTCGCGCCACAGGAAGCTCCGCCAATCATTGGGACCGAACTCCGCGCTACCAAGGATGCAACTCGCGTCGGCGCTGCTCTCGCTGAACCCTGCGGAAAGAGTTGACTGGGGCAGGTTGAAGTGCACCCAGCCTGTCACCGCCGTCCACCGCGCCGGATAGCGGACGCCATCAACCGTTCGATGGCCCATCACTGTCGAGCCGTCATGTGACAGGCCGGTGCAGTACCACTCTGTACCGGCCGGGGTGATACGTTGCAGCTGATACCCAGGGCCGACGAGCGATGTGTCCGTGAGGGCGTGCTGACCGTCTCCGCTGATCCTCTTCACCTCGCGTGTGCCCGCGACCTCGACGATCGACTGGGCGGAGGCTGCCAAAGGGAAGAACGAAACCAGAACGACAGCGTTCAGTAGGGCTGCTTTCATGTGGTCCCCGGGCCAAAAGTCTGGTGCATTTACCGGTGAACTTCAAGGCGGTTGCGGCCATTTCAGCCGATCAATGGACACCTCAGGGTCGTACGCCCCCTGCCGGTCTTCCATTGCGCTCCTCGAATGCCCGAACCACAGCCGTCATTGCAGGCCCCCGAGCCCTCGCCCGCCGTTGATCCGGCCATGCTGCCCCTGTCCAAAGCGGGCGTGGATCAGGCACCCGCGCTGGGGAAGACGGTGGGGCGCGGAATGGCGTGGATGGTGGCGGGGAGTGTGATCAGCAAGGGTGCGAGCGTCGTCACCTTCGGGGCCGTGGCGGCCCTGGTGAGCCGCGAGGACGTGGGCGTGTGGACGATGGCGTTCTCCTTCGCCGCGTTCACGCAGTTCCTGCGGGACGGCGGGGTGCCGCAGGTGCTGATCCAGCGCGGGGCCAAGGAGTACGAGACGCTCGCCGGACCGGTGTTCTGGCTGGCGCTGCTGGTGAACCTGGCGACGGGCGGCCTGCTCGCGGCCCTGGCGCCGGTTGCGGCGGGCCCGCACGTGTACAACGAGCCGCGCCTGCTGCCGCTGCTGCTCATCATGGCCCTGCAACTGCCGCTCATGAGCGCCGCCACGGTATGGTGGGCGCGGCTGCAGATCGACCTGAGGTACGACCGGCTCTCGAACATCACGACGGTGTCGGCGGTCGGGCGGGCGGTGGCGACGGTGGTGTTCGCGTGGCTGGGGTACGGGCCCCTGAGCTTCGTGCTGCCGATCCCGATGGTGATCCTGTGGGAGAACATCGCCTACGCGGTGAGTGTGCGGGAGTGGCCGTGGAAGCGGCCGGCGCGGGTGGACCTGTGGCGGGGGCTGCTGGCCACGAGCATCAACGCGGTGATGGTGACATTTGCATTCGCGGTGGTGAACCAGGGGCCGTACTTCGCCCTGGGGCGTTTCCTCACCAGTGAGCAGTTGGGTGTGTTCTCGCTGGGGTACCAGATCGTGACGCTGGTGGACCAGTTGCTGGCGGCGACCGGCGTGCAGGTGCTTTTCAGCGCTCTTTCCAAGCTGAACGAAGAGCCCGAGCGGCAGCGAGCAGCGACGCTGCGGGCCGCCCGCCTGATGACGCTGATGTCGAGCCTGGGATCGTTCGGAGTGTTCGCCACAGTCGGGCCGCTGGCCCTTCTGATCTGGGGCGAGAAGTGGGTGGACTCGATCCTGCCGGCGATGATCCTGGCCGCGGCGTTCCCATGGCGGGTGCTGCTTTGGGTGCCCTCGCCGGCGCTGCAGGCGCAGGGGCGGTTCCGCGCGAGCGCGATCATCGTCACGATCGCGGGCGCGGCCCTCACGACCGCCGCGGTGTTGGGGGCGGTGTACGGCAATGGAGACGCGGTGCCGATTGCGGTAGCGATGGCGGCCGTCATGGTCACGGTCTTCCTGGGGCTCGCCCTGCGGGGGCTGAGCCTCGTCGGCGTGCCCGCGATCAACGTGCTCGCGGCGACCGTGCCGAGCTGGGTGCTGGCAGCGCTGGCGGGGCTGGGAGCGTGGGGCGGGCAATGGCTGGTCTGGCGGGCGTTCGAGCGCTCGAGCTTGCACCCGCGCCTGGTCGCGGCAGTGGCCGTGGTGGTCGCCGGCGGCATGTTCTGCGTCCTCGCCTACGCCCTCTTCCGGCTGCTGGCGCGGGGGCTGCTGCGGGAGGTGGCGGAACTGGCCCCGGCGCGGCTGGGCTTTGTGAAGCGGTTTGTGTAGCGGGCCAGAGGCCAAAGGCAAAGGGCAAAGGGCAAATGGGACCGGACGCGGACGGCCCGCTCTGGGTTTGCCCTATGAACCTTTGCCATTTGCAAATTTGCCGCCCAGGTCGCCGGGCGGCCGCAACCGCCGGCCGCTCGGGGCGGTAGGAGCGTGAAGATGCCCACCGACATGCACAGCTACCGCGTGTTCATCTCCAGCCCCGGGGGGCTGGAGAGTGAGCGGCGCGTGGTCCACGACACCATTGTCGCGTTCAACCAGGAGCAGGCGATCCCGCGGGGCGTGCTGTTCGTGCCGGTCGGCTGGCAGCTGACGCCGGGCGGGGCGGCGCGTCCGCAGGGGCTGATCAACGAGGACGTGCGCGAGTGCGACTACTTCGTGCTGCTTCTGCAGGACCGCTGGCGGACCAAGCCGGGGGACGTGGGGCACCTCCCGGGCACCCCCAGCAGCGACGCCGAGGAGGAGTTCGAGCTCGCGCAGGACTGCCAGCGCGACGCGGCCATGCCCATGCGGCAGCTGCTGGTGTGTTTCAAGCCGCCGCGCCCGGAGGACCTCGCCTCGATGAGCTTCCAGCTCAAGCAGGTGCTGGACTTCCGCAAACGGCTGGAGCTGGACCACGAGCACCCGTACACCACCTTCGACACTGGGGAGCAGCTGAGCCAGGACGTGCGGCGGCGGCTGGGGTTGTGGCTGCGGGACCACGAGGAGAAGGTGGACCGCAAGGCGGAGGCGGCGCGGGAGCGGCAAGAGGCAGAGTCGGTCAGCGCGGGCTCGACGTTCTCGTACGAGATGGCGCCCGATGACGCTGACGTGGCCCCCGGGCTGGTGCGGGCGGAGCTGATCGCCGAGGGCAAGCGCCTGGCGGACGCCGGGCGGGCGGCCGGTGCCGAGTCGTGCTTCGCGCTAGCGGTCGCGCGCGGCGACGACCCCGGGGCATTCATCGAGTATGGCAAGTTCCTGCGCCGTGTCGGCCGGCTCGAGCAGGCGCGGGAGATGTTCGAGAAGGCTCTGGCATTCGCGAGCCAGAGACAGGACCTGGACGTCATGGCCGCGGCGTACTCGTGCCTGGGCATGCTGCTGCAGCTCAAGGGCGATCTCACCGGCGCGGAGGCCATGCACCGCAAGGGCTTCGAGCTCCAGAAGAAGCGGGGGGATCAGAAGGGGCTCGCGCACGCGTACGCCAATATGGGGCTGGTGAGCAAGGCGCGGGGCGACCTGGTGCAGGCCGAGCTGATGCTGCGGCGGGCGCTCGGCATAGAGGAGAAGCTCGGGCGTCTGCACGGCATGGCGAACCAGTACTGCAACCTTGGGCTGATCTCGCGCCGCCTGGGTGACCTGGCGCGGGCCGAGGACATGCTGCGGCGGGCGCTGGAGATCGACGAGAAGCTCGGGCGGCTGGAGGCGATGGCCAACGGCTATGGCAACATCGGCCTGGTGCTCAAGGCACGCGGCGACCTCGATGGCGCGGAGGAGTGCCTGCGGCGGGCGCTCACCATCAACGAGAGCCTGGGGCGGCTGGAGGGGCTCGCCAGCGACTACGGGAACCTGGGGCTGATCTGCCAGAAGCGCGGGCGGCTGGATGAGGCGGAGAAGATGCACCTGACCTCGCTCTCGATCGAGGAGCAGCTGGGACGCGTGGAGGGCATGGCCCGGTCGCACTACAGCCTGGGCCTGCTCGCCAAGACACGCGGCGACGCGGGTGGGGCAAAGGCGCACTGGCTGCGGGCACGCGACCTGTTCCAGCAGATCGGCATGCCGCGCGATGTGCGGCTGATGGAGAAGGCGCTGGCGGAGGCGGGCGGGGCGCGAGTGGGGTGACGCTGTACGATTCGTGCATGGACCTCACCGCCCGCGTGCTGGAAGACGACAAGATTCGGCTGGAGCCGCTGACGCGGGAGCACCTGGCGGAATGGTGCCGCGTGGGGCTGGATGCGGATATCTGGAAGTGGTACACGATCGCCCCGATCACCACGCCCGAGATGATGCGCGATTACATCGAGCTGCTGCTGAACCAGCAGGCGGAGGGGACGACCATCCCGTTCGTCACGCGCGACAAGGTGAGCGGGCGGGTGGTGGGCGGCACGCGGTACCTGAACATCGAGCCCGAGCGCCGCAAGGTTGAGATCGGCAGCACCTGGATCGGGCGTGAGTGGCGGCGGACGCACGTCAACTCGCATGCCAAGCTGCTGATGCTCCGGTACGCCTTCGGGACGCTCGGGTGCGTGCGCGTGGAGCTGCGGACCGATGCGCTCAACGCGCCCTCACGCGCGGCCATCGGAAGGCTGGGGGCCACATTCGAGGGCATCCTCCGCAAGCACGCGGAGACGGCGTCCGGCCGCTGGCGTGACACGGCCGTATTCAGCATCCTCGACAGCGAGTGGCCGGCCGTTCGGGCGGGGCTGGAGGCCAGGATCGCCGGGCACGCCGCGGCGAACGCTTAGAATGCCCCCATGCCCGAGCTGAACAAGGACCGCGCGATCGTCCGTATCCTGCACGAGGTGGCGGGGGAGCAGGGCGTCCGCGTGGACAGCATCGGCGAGGGGTGGATCCTGCGGCTGACGCGCGGCTCGATGACGCGGTTCCTGCACGGCTACGCCCTTGACCTCAACACCGCGGCCACTCACGCGATCGCCAACGACAAGGCGGCGACATCGGATGTGCTCACCGCCGCCGGCATCGCGAATGTCGAGCACCGGCTCTTCCTGCACCCCAAGATGGCCCAGTTCGTCGTGCACCTGGGCAACTGGGAACCGATGCTGCGGTACGCCCGAGAGCACGCTTTCGACGTGGTGGTGAAGGACAACCAGGGCACGGGCGGGCGCGGCGTGTACCGGGCACGGAGCGAGGTGCAACTCGAGCAGGCGGTGTACCGGCTGTTCGAGCAGACCAACGCGGTGGCGATCTCGCCGTACTTCGAGGCCCCGGTGGAGCACCGGTTCATCATGCTGGGCGGGAAGTGCGAGGCCGCGTACACCAAGCTGCGGCCCACGGTGGTGGGCGACGGCAGGCGCACGGTGCTGGAGATCCTCGCGTCGCAGGTGTCGGCGCAGGGGAGCGCCGGGCCCGTGTCGCGCCTGATCGCCAGCATGGACGAGGAAGCCGTGGCAGGTCTGGGAGAGGTGCTGCCCGCGGGGACGACGCGCCTGCTGAACTGGCGGCACAACCTGGGGCAGGGGGCGACGGTGCGGATGCTGGACTGCGCGTCGCGCGAGGCGGAGGCGGGGCTGCGGTTGGCCACGGGCGCGGCGTCAGCGATGAACCTCGCCTACGGGAGCGTGGATGTGATCGAGACCGCCGCGGGGCCGCGCGTCATGGAAGTGAACAGCGGGCTGATGATGGAGTTCCTGGCGCGGAGCATCGATGGCGGGTACGAGTTGGCGCGCCGGGTGTACCGGCGGGCGTTTGAGATGATGTTTGCCTGACTACGCCTTGGTCGCCAGCGCCACCATCATCTCGATCCCAGGCGCCAGGGCCTCGTCGTTGAAGTCAAAGTCCGGCTGGTGCAGCGTGGGGCAGCTCGTTGCGCCCTTGGGCCGCAGGCCCAGCAGGAAGAAGCACGCCTTCGCGTGATCGCCGTAGTACGAGAAGTCCTCGCCGCCCATGGTGGGCTGGTCGACGGTCTCGACGCGGTCCTCGCCCAGCGTCGCGCGGGCGATTTCGAAGAAGCGCTCAGTCGTGGCCCCGTCGTTGGCGGTGATGGGGTAGCCCTGATGCCACTGGATTTCGGCGGCGCAGCCCATGGCCTTCGCGGTGTTTTCCACGATCTCGTAGAACCGCTTCTTACCCAGCACGCGCATGTCCCTGCTCAGGGTGCGCATCGTGCCGATGAAGCGGACCGACTCGGGGATGATGTTGTCCGCGGTGCCGGCGTTGATCGCGCCGATGGAAACCACGACGCTGTCGAGTGGTCCCACGTTGCGCGACACGATGGTCTGGAGCGCAGTGATGATCTGCGCCGACGCGACGATCGGGTCGTGCCCGTAGTGGGGGTACGCGCCGTGCGACTGCGTGCCCTTGACCGTGACGACGAAGTCATCGGTCGCCGCCAGCAGCGGCCCGGGGCGGCTGGCCACGTGCCCGAGCTGGAACGAGGGCCAGCCGTGCAGGCCGAAGATGGTCTCCACGGGTGAGCCGAGACCGCCGTGGGCTTCGCCCGCGAGGGCGCCCTCGTTGCAGAGCACCTCGGCGCCGCCGCCGCCCTCTTCCGCGGGCTGGAAGATGAACGTCACCGGACGCGGCCGCTCGAGCCTGGCGAGCACGCGAGCGGCGCCGATGAGGATGGTGGTGTGCCCGTCATGCCCGCACGCGTGCATGACGCCCTTGGTGCACGACGCGTACGGCTTGCCGGTGCGCTCCTCGATCGGCAGCGCATCCATGTCGGCCCGCAGGCCGACTGCGCCGCGGCTGGTGGGCTGCGTCGCGGGCAGGTAGCCGATGACACCGGTGCCCCTGGCGAGCCCCGCCTTGAACTCGATGCCAAGCGCCGCGAGCTCGCGCTGCACCACCTGGCTCGTCCGCCTCTCCTGGTAGGAGAGTTCGGGGTGCTTGTGCAGGTCGCGCCGCAGCTCGATGAGTGAGGGGAGCTCCGCGCTCAGGATGGACTTCACGGATGGGGCCATGGTTTGGGCAGTCGGCATGCCCGGGAAGGGTAGCAGACTACCGGTGTGCGCCGTTTCCCCGGGATCGGTCCGCGCAGCACGATCACGAAGCGTGATCGTGGCACAAGCGTCAGGCTTTCACCAGAGCAGGTGGCTTGATGGCGCCGTTAGAAAGGGCCTTGCCCACGCGCGTGAGGTCAAACTCCCCCTCAAACGCGGGGTAGAAGTTGTCGCTGCTCACATCATGCCCGTCGATCTCGGCGACGCATAGCGCGGTCTGCTTGCGCAGGTCCACGCGGGCGCGGGTGCCGTCGTTCCGCACAGGCGAGTCGATGATCTCGACGACGGGGCGGCAGGGGTCCAGCGGCGACCAGTCCACCACCGCGCCGTTGCGACCGTCGCTCAGCTTCACCAGCGAGCCCGGGGGGTATGGCGGGGCGACCGCGAAAAGCGCGAGCCGCACTACAGGGTCCAGCCAGTTCGAGTAGGGCGGCTCCCGCAGCAACTTGAGGGCGCGTACCGCGGGGATGGGCGGTGTGCGCTCATCGCTCGAACCCGGCGCGTGCGCGGGGTATCGCAGGCGGTCGTAGAGGTCCGCGGCCGCGGCGATGCGGGCGAAGATGTGGATCTGCGATCCCTTGGGCGCGACCAGCCCCGTGCCGTCGCGCTTGGCGGGGAAGCCGGTGCCGTCGAAGTGCTGGTGGTGGTGGAGCACCACGGCCGCGGCAGCGGGGTCCAGGTCGCCCTTCACCATCTCAAAGCCGAGCTTGACGTGCTCGCGCCAGGCCTCGTCGTCCTCGCTGTGGGTGCGGTTGTAGCGTTCGAGAACGTCAGGCCCCAGGCGGGTGAGGCCGATGTCGGCGACCATGGCGCCAACGCCCAGGCCGGAGATCTCGCGGGCGAGCGAGGGCGTGAGCTTGGGCCGCTCCCGCACCAGGTAAAACTCGAGCTTCAGGCCCATGAGCAGGGATAGCACGCTGACGTTGCCGGCGTGCCGCACGAAGGGGCGGTCGCCGCCGACGAGCTCGGAGATCATCACCGCCGCCTGCGGATTCTCCATCAGGCGCGACAGCACCGACATCACCGCCCGCTTGTAATCGACAAAGTCCAGCTGAACGGTGCTCTGCACCATCGCGGTGTCGAGCGCGAGGCCCACGGTCGTGGTCAGCTCGCGGTAGCTGGCGAGGATGCGCGGGTCCACGAACCTGACAAGCTCCTCGGTGCCAGGGTGCCGTATCCAGACCTCGGGCACGAAGAGCTCGCCCAGGCGCGGGATGGCGTGGCTGTCCAGCGTGACGCCCGCGCGGAGCAGGATCACGTCGTGGTGGCGGGGGTGGTGCACCGGCAGGGCGAGCACCATCCCGGGCCGGGCTTGAGCGATGCTGACACGCAGCATGCCAGATTCATCGACGCGCGACGGACCGCACTGCGCCGCTCGTCGCGCGATTGCGGTTATAGGAACCGCGTAACCCGTAGGGGTGCGCCGCCAGAGCGCCGGACTTGCCCAGCTTGCCGCGGAAGAGGCTCAGCGGGCCAGGAGGTTGAACGTCGCGGGTGGCATGGGCTGCACAACCAGCACGACGCGGGTGTTGCGGCGTCCGCCCGTGGCAACGTCGGTCATCATCACCTCGCCCAGGCTGGGCGTCGTGGGCAGCGGCGGGCCCAGGGAGCTGAACGTCCCCTCGGCACTCGCGGGCTCCTCCTCGGGTGTCGATGCCTTCCACTCGGTCTCGGGCTTTTCGGGGACGATGAGCAGCACGTCGTCCGTGGACATCGAGGATTCGAGCAGCAGGCGAGGGAAGAGCACGCCCTCGTCGTGCAGGGCGGGCTTGGGCTTGAGCAGCGCGGCGATGTCGCCCCGGTCCGATGGCGGCACGTGCTGAGGCATCAGCTCGATCTGCACCGCGCCGGGGATGGAGCCGCTCGTGAGGCCAGGGGCCGCAGGAACAGAGCTGAGCGCCGGGCCGACCCAGCATCGCAGCAGCAGCCGCAGCGAGCCCGAGCTGAGCGTGACGCCGCCATCATCGGTGCTGACCGGCTGCACGCCCTGCCACTGCGGGCCCTGCATCGCCTCGATCCAGCGCGGGGCCTCGCCGACCCACTGCTGGCGGATGGGGCCGCTGATCCGGAGGCGCTCGCGCACCTGATCGATGTCAGCCCGCGGGATGCACACGAGGCGCAGGCCGCACGCCTTCCACCGCTCGCGGCTCTCCCGCGAGACTGGAACGGCGCGGTTGAGGTAAGGGGCAAGCACATCAGCGATCGGGCGGGTATCGGCACCCACAGTACGAGCGACCTCGCCGGTGGCGAGCCGATCGTCAAAAGGGTTGTCGTCGACCACCCACCACGCGAGCTCGACGCCAACGCCGGGGCCGCGCACGCCGGGGCTGGGGGGCGGGGCTGGTGCGGGCGCGGGCCTGGACGCACAGCCGCCGACCATGAGGGTCGTGAACAGGAGTGCGGGGATGGCCAGGCGGGCGGTCATCGGGTCTCAGACGATCGGGCCACCGGTGGGCGGGCCAACCAGCACGGTTGGAGGCGGCACATCAGCGGTCGGCGCAGGCTCCATGTCGTTGATCCGGTCGATCAGCCGGCGGATGAGCCCGAACTTGTGCTTGGTGTGCTTGAACACCAGGCGCGGCAGGGCGTGGTGCTCGTCCTCACCCTCGAGCGGGCCCAGCACCTGTGACATGCTGCCGCCTTCCTTGATCAGTACGCGGAACTCGTCGCGCAGTTTCTCCACATCCTCGCCACGCAGCGGCTTGTGCATGCGGATGACGAGATCGTCCCGAACGTACCGCGACGAGTGGTAGTTGCGGTAGAACCGCACGATGTGCTTGACGGCGTCGGCGGGGTCCTTTGCGATGTAGTAGATCGCCGGATCCTCGGGGCTGATCCAGCCGCGGGCCAGGAGCTGCTCCTTGACCCACTTCTCCCACGACAGCCAGTAGTCGTTGCCCGCGCCCTCGACCATCACGATGGGCATGGGGGTGGACTTGCCCGTCTGCACCAGCGTGAGGGCCTCGTAGGCCTCATCCAGCGTGCCGAAGCCGCCCGGGAAGAGGGCGACCGCTTCCGCCTGGCTGAGGAACATCAGCTTGCGGGTGAAGAAGTAGCGGAACTGGATCAACTTTTCATCACCCGCGATGACCTGGTTGGCCGTGGTCTCGAAGGGCAGGCGGATCGCGACGCCGAAGCTGCTCTTGCGGCCCGGCCCCACGTGCCCGGCCTGCATGATGCCCAGCCCCGCGCCCGTGATGCTCATCCAGCCGGCCTCGGACATCAGGCGGCTAAACTCCACGCACGCGTGATAATCGGGGTGGTCCTCGGGGGTGCGGGCGGAGCCGAAGATCGTGACCTTGTGCGGGTCCTTGTACTTGCCGAAGATCCGGTAGGCGTACCGCATCTCCTTGACCGAGTTGGTCAGGAGCTTGAGCTCGCCGGTGTCGCGCCCGTCGGGAATCAGCTTGAGGCCGGTCTGGAGCAGTTCGCGCACCAGGCGGGCCGCGAAGGAGCCGGGCACGCCCCCGGTCTGCTCGATGAGGGCGTCCAGCTGCGCGGCGATATCGGGGTCATCGGCACGCCGGGCCTTGGGGCTGACGGGTCCACCGGCCCGCTCCGCCGCGGCGTCGGCCAGCGGCTCACGGGGCTCGGCAATCTCTCCACGTTGATCAATGGGCATTCGTTCTCACCTGTCCGCAGCCTGAGCGTCCCCAAAGCGGGGCGCGGGGGGAAGTGTACACCACGGCGGACGGAAACCGACCCCGACAGGCCCCGCACCGGGCCAATCACCGGCCCGAGCCAGACTGATGGCCCGCTTCACCGCCCCCGCGGGCGCACGCCCTCGCGCCCGTTCTGCCGCTGGCGGCGCGGGTCGCTGGCCGCGCGGGCCTCGATCTGTTCGAGGCGGCGGTCCTGGGCGGTGGGGGGGCCGCCGAAGATCCGCTCCAGGAAGCGGCGGGGGCCGGGGAGGGGCCGCACCCGGATCTGCGGGTCGCCCAGCGTGCCCCGGACCTCGGCCAGCAGCAGTTCGTCCCGCACGCCCTCAATCAGGCCGGTGAAGATCGGGATGCGGGCGCGGTTCTTGGTCTTGAAGCGGAGGTTGAGCCCCATGTCGGGGAACGTCGCGCTCCCGTAGCCGAACACGCTCACTGACGATGACGACATCGCCAGCTCGGTGAACACCGCCTGGTCCCCCTGGAGGTAGAAGTCGGCCACGGCGTAGTCCAGCCGCTCATTGATGGGCAGCTGGAGGTTCATCACGCGGATGAGCGGGATCAGCAGGGGCAGGTTGACGATCCGGCCGCCGCCGACGGTGAGCGTGCCCCGCCCGCGGCGCGAGAGCGGCTCGCCGACAATCCCTCCGAGGCTCAGGCCGGCATCGAGGCGCCCACGCGACTCGTCGGGCATCTCACGCAGTCTGGGCGGGCCGACGCCGGCGCCGATCTCAAAGTCGGCGATGAGCGATGCGAGCCGCACGTCCGAAGCCTGGATCTGCGCCTCGAACCGCCGTTTGCCGCTGCGCGGGAACGGCGGCTGGAGCCGTGCGGAACCGGCGACGCGACCGCCGTGGCAATCAGCGGAGATGAGCGGGATGACCACCGCGCCGTCCTCGCCGCTGGTAACGCGGATGCGCCCGTTGCTCATGCTGATGCCCGACGCGTCGAAGTAGTCCAGCAGCGCCCACAGCTGGAAGTCGGTCGGAGCCTCGGGCGAAGCCTGCGAGACGGTGTACTCCACACCGCCCTCGACGTGGTTGACCTCGACGCCAATGTTGAGCTTGGCGTTGCGCACGTTCACGCGACCCTTGGCCCGGTACGCGGTGAGGTCGCCCGCCTGGTTGAACACGAGCGAGATGTCGTTGTCCTGCACCGCCACGCCCCCCGCGGCATCGAAGGCGAGCGCCGCCATCTGATCGCGCACCGCAACGGGCAGCAGGGCGACGAAGTCGTGGGGCACGCCGTTGGTCCCCGCGTTGAGCGTGAACTGGAGCGAGGTGCCGCCGTCGGGGTTGGTGATCCAGTTGCCGTCGGCCGTGGCGGACCACTGCGGCGCGGTGATGCCCAGCCCCAGGGCCCGCCCCTGCCCCATTCCAAATTCGAGCGAGCCGGTGACGGCCGGGAAGGTGAGGACCGTGCCGTCGTACACAAGGCTCAGGCTGCGTGGCCAAAGCTTCGCGTTGACGTCCCACCCGCCCTGCGGCGTGCCTCCGGCGGTGACCTCCGCGTCGAAGCGGCCCTTGGGGCGTGCCTCTGAGAAGAAGCCGACGACCCCTCCGGGCGCGTGCTGGGCCAGGAGACCGAGGGTGAGGGCCGAGTCGAACTGCGCGCCCGTGATGGACGCGGACAGCGGCGAACCGCTCACGGGCTTGCCATCCAGTCCGATGCTGCCGTTGGCGCGGAAGTCAGCGGGCTGTTCGTCGTTGAACCGGAGTACGCCCGCGAGCCCCTGCACGTTGACAATGCCGCGCTCGGCCCCCGGGCTGGTGATCGTCACGCCGCCGACGCTGCCCTCGAGCTCCAGCCGCCCCGCTGCGTAATCAACCTGGAAGCGGTGCGGCTTGTCGGCCATGACGACGGTCTGAACGCGCTCGCTGCCGAGATGCTGCGAGACCGTCGTGCGGATGTCCAGCTCGCCGCTGGGGCGGTAGGTCTGCCGCAGCTCTCGCACCGCCTTCGCAGGCTCGGGCGCGAAGACCTCGATGAGGTCCTCCACCGGGAGCGAGACATCCAGCGGGTCGGCGGTGACTGTCGCAGAGAGGCCGCCCACCGGCGCGGGCTTGCTGGAGTCGGTACGGATGGGCATGCTGAGCCGCACCTGTGCGCGGGAGGGCTCGACGTTCGGCTGTGGGGGCCGCGCGTGGCCGACGTCGGTCGTGAGATTCAGCGCGAGCGAGTCCTGCGTGATGGTGAGGTCGCCCGTCGCGGTCGCGAGGTTCAGGCGTGGCGGGCTGGTGTCGCCCTCAGCCCGGACCGCCGGCGCCGCCGTGAGCCCCTTCAGAGTCGCCTTCACCTCAAAGCCGGGCTCCTGCGCGGGCGTCATCCCGATGGTGACCTTCACATCGCCGGAGCCGCGGGCATTGAGGGCCCGCAGCATCTGCTGCACGGAGAGGCCGCCCTCCTCGGGCACCGCGTCAGGGATCGCGTGGATCAGCAGGTCGTCCAGCGGAACATCCGTGGCCGTGATGGCGATGTCGGGGATGAAGGGCAGGTCGGGGTCTTCGATGCGATCGAAGTCCACGCGGGCGGTGACGCGCCCCGCCCCGCCGTTGAGCCCGCGGATCGATCCGCCCTCGACGGTGGCGCCCACGTCCTTCTTGATGATGGTGAGGTCGCGGGCGATGATGGGGTAGGGGAACTGGTCGGCGACGATGCCGGCTTCCGCGAGCTTGATCGTCTCGACGTCGAACCACTCCGAGTCCGGCCCCGCGGCCCGCGTGACCTTCACGTTCACGTTGGCCCGTCCCCCGAGATCGAACACCGGGCGCCTCAGGACCGTTCGCAACGCCTGCACGCGGGCAGTCTCCCCTTCACCTGAAGCCAGGGCCTTGTCCAGCTCCGCCTGCGCCTGCTGGTGCTGGTCGCGGCTGGCCACCAGCCCCGCCTCGATCAGCTCGCGGTAACGCTCCCCATTGAACAGCTCGTCGATGATGCGCCGCCGCTTGCCCAGGGCGCGGTACAGCCGATGGTCCACCGGGATGTTGGTAGCATCCACGTTGATATCAACGAAAGCGTCGTCAGTGGGCGGCGCGATCACGCCAGAGGCCGTCATGCCAACCCCGCCGGGCGCTTCGCCAGTGATCCGCAGCAGGCTCACCTTGGTGTCGTCGAAGGCAATCTCCCCCTTCATGTTCACGAACTCGTAGGGGAAGCGGTCGAACGCGGCCGTCATGTCGCGAAACGTGAGGTTCCCCGCGACCGAGATTGAGCCCTGCTGGCCGTTCACCGGCTCGCCACGGGTGACGATCACGCGGGCGTCCATGATGCCGGTGGGGTTGTTGAACTGGGCGAACCGCTTGCGGACCACGCGCGGGGCAAACCGCATGATCTGCGGGTTCTTGGTCAGCTCAAAGCCGCGCGTCACCAGCGTGCACGTGAAGGGCGAGTCGGCCTTGGTGCCCTGCACGCGGAACTCGACCTCGTAGGGGAACTCCTCGAGCAGGCCGGTGAGCGTGCCCTGCACGCCCTTGTTGGTGAAGGTGATCCGGCCGTCGACCTTCTCCATCCGCATGAGCCGTCCGGGCTGCGTCGACTCGGGGATGATCCGCCCATCCGGTGTGTACTCCGGTCGCTCCTCCACGGGTAGGTTGAGGGCCACCTGCCGCAGCTGGATGTTGGCCTCCCACCCGCCGCCGTACTCGTAGGTGATGGTGGCGGTCGGCACCTCACCCTGCATGGCCGTCTGGCGGAAGAGCTCGCGGCTGGACTGCGGGGCGTTCTCGGGCGCGAAGGTGTTGAGCGAGAGGTTCTCCATCGTCAGCTGCACGCCCTGGCGGGACATGCGGCCGGTGACGGTGAGCCCGCCGGGCACGGGGTTGGGCCCCTCGATCTCGCGGAAGCTGATGATGGATGAGCCGTCCTGGGCCGGGCTCTGCTGCACCTCGCCGCCCACGTCGATGCGCTTGAGCATCGTGTAGCCGTTGCCCTGCGCCTGGGCGTTGGCGGTGTGTTCACCCAGCTCGATGACGCCGCCACGGACGATGACCCGCGGCACGTTCTTGAGCCCCTTGCCCTTGCCCTTAGGCGGGTTGATGCTGCCGATGTTCACCGAGCCGTCGTCGATTGACTGGCTGATGCGGGCCGTGGGCTGATCGAGTTCGATCTCGTAAACAATCGGGTTGCCGGTGAACAGGCTCTTCCAGTTGAAGGTGGCCTCGAGGTGCTTCACGCTGAAGGCCTCGCCGCCCTGGCCCGGGACGCCCGGGGCCCGCAGCGAAGCCCCCTCGACGATCAGCCGCCCGCTCGGGGTCACCTTGACCGACCGGGCCGAGGCTTCGGCCCCCGACAAGCGGCTGGCGATCCCGGTGATCACCACTCGGGTCAAAAACGACTGGGTCACCAGGTAGTACCCGCCCACCAGCACGAGCGCGAGGATGAGGAGAGCGCGGACCCAGCGGCGGGCCTTGCTCTTCTTCTTCGGTGCCGGTGCGGGCGGGGTCTGTGCCATTGCGTCCTGCGGGCCTGGTCCCCAGGTCTGAACTCTAGGGTGGGACTCCCAAGTTCCGGGCATACGGCGGCTGTGAACAATCCTCCCCCCAGCGCAGTTCTTGCTTTCCTTTATGATCGCCCTATGGCGAAGGCTCGGCGTGTGTTCGTGTGTCGGTCGTGCGGCGGGGCGCAGGCGCGGTGGATGGGCAAGTGCCCAGACTGTGGCGCGTGGGACTCGCTGGAAGAGCAGACCATCGACCCCGCGATGTCCAAAGACACGCAGAAGGGCTTGGTGGCCGCTTGGGGCGAGCTGAGCGAAGGGGCCGCGGGCGGGGGAGGCGCGGGGGGCGTGATCACCGGCACGGCCGTGGCCCGCCCCATCTCCGAGGTGACCTCCGATGACGCCCCCGCCGCCCGCCTGCCCTCGGGCATCAACGAGTTCGACCGCGTGCTGGGGGGGGAGGGCGTGAAAGGCCTGGTGCCGGGCTCCGCGGTGCTGATCGGCGGCGAGCCGGGCATCGGCAAGAGCACGCTGCTGCTCCAGGCCGCGGGGGCATGGGCGAGGACAGCCAGGGTCCTCTACGTCAGCAGCGAGGAGTCGGCGGCGCAGGTTGCCATGCGGATGCGGCGGCTCAGCGACGCCGGGACTGAGGCCGCTCTGGGCCGAAGTCCCGGGTCAACCCGCGGCAAGCAGACGGATACGCCATCGAGCGCCAACCTCTTCGTCCTCAGCGACACCAACCTCGCCCGCATCGTCGAGCAGACGCGCAAGGTCGCGCCCGCGGTGCTGATCATCGACTCCATCCAGATGATCTATAACCCCACGCTCCCCGCCGGCCCCGGCAGCGTGACGCAGCTGCGCCGCTGCTGCTCGGAGCTGGTGTACCTCGCCAAGCTCAGCGGCATCGCCGTGGTGCTCGTCGGGCACGTCACCAAGGATGGCCAGCTCGCGGGGCCACGGTTGCTCGAGCACCTGGTTGACGCCGTGCTCTCCTTTGACGGCGACCGCCACCACAGCCACCGCATCGTGCGGGCGGTCAAGAACCGCTTCGGCGCCACCTTGGAGCTGGGCCTCTTCGAGATGACCGGCAGCGGCCTGCGCGAGGTGCCCGAGGGCGGGCACGTGTCCGCCATGGCCAACGCCGAGCCCCGCCCGGGCTCCGCGGTGTGCCCCGTGATTACCGGCACCCGCTGCCTCATGGTCGAGGTGCAGGCCCTCACCGCGACCGGCTTCCTGGGCGCCGCCAAGCGCAAGTCCTCGGGCCTGGACGGCAACCGCCTCGCGATGCTCATCGCCGTGCTCGAGCAGCACGCGGGCCTCCGGCTGGCGGACCGCGACGTGTTCGCCAGCAGCGTGGGCGGCGTCAAGGTTGTGGAACCCGCGAGCGACCTGGCCGTGCTGCTGGCGATCGCCGGCGCCCACTACCGCCGTTCGCTCCCCGGCGCCACCGCGGCGGTTGGGGAGGTGGGCCTGGGCGGGGAGATCCGGGCAGTCACCCAGCTCGAGCAGCGCATCCGCGAAGCGGCGCGCCTCGGGTACAAGCAGCTACTGGTCCCCGCGGGGGTGAAAGTGCCAAAGGTCGCCGGAATCGAGCTGGTGGCGGTGAAGAACGTCGACGATGCCATTCAACAGCTCGCGTGAAACCTGTGACGTTCGTAACGAGCCCGGAATGCAGTGACGGGTCCCGCCGAAGCCGCGTCTGGTCCACTCACTTCGTTCGGGGCTCGTCCCGAACGGCCGCTGATCACCCGGTCACCAGCCACTCCGGCAGCACCCGCACCCTGCCTTCACCGTCCACGCACGCCAGTGTCGTGCTCGCTGCGCCCGCCAGCTCCTCGCAGGCCTGCCCGCCGCGCTCGACCACGACCACCTCGTATTCGTGCTCGACCTTCACCTTGCTCCCACCCTTCCAGTACGTGCGGACCTCCACAAGGTCGTCGTAGCGAACAGGGCGGCGGTAGCGGACGTCGAGCCTGACCACGACCAGGAACGTGCCGGCCTTCTCAAGGTCCGCGTACGACACGCCGCAGTCGCGGAGCAGCTCGGTCCGCCCGATCTCCAGCCACGCCACGTACGACGAGTGGTGGGCGACGCCCATCGGGTCGCACTCGCAGTACCGGACCCGCAGCCGGTGGGCGGCGTCGCGGAGAATGCGCGTGGGCGTCAGGGCGTTGTCGTTCGGGCGGGTGTCTGGCGCGTTCCTCATGGCGGCATTCTTGCGGGCGTGGCCGGGCCTTGCTGCCCCCGCAAGCCTGCCTCTCGCGAGACATCCACCTCCAAGTCAGAGACTCCAGCGCCCTTCCGCTCCGATATCCCCTAAACTCCGGGCACCGTGGACCCCCTCCTCTCCCGCGCTCTCGAGGGCGATCAGAAGGCTCTCGCCGACGTCCTCACCCGAGACGGCGTGTTCGCACGGCGCGCCCTCCACGACGCCATCCCCGCCAAGTACCAGTCCCTTCTCTCCCTGGACGACGTCATGCAGCAGGCCTACGCCGAGGCCGTGGTCGCCCTTCCGCGCTTCGAGGACCGCGGCCAGGGCTCCTTTGCCGCGTGGCTCACCCAACTCGCCCGCTGCACCCTCCTGGACGCCGTGCGCATGCTGGACGCGGACAAACGCGGCGGCGGGCGCGTCCGCGTCGAGGTACACTCGCGCGAGAACTCCTGCGCCAACCTGTTCGACATGCTCTCGCAGACCTTCGCCACCCCCAGCCGGCACGCGGCCCGGCACGAAGCTGTCAACGCCGTGCTTGCCGCCATCGATCAGCTCCCCGATGCCCAGCGTCAGGTCGTCGAGATGTACGACCTCCAGGGCAAGCCGGCGTCAGAGGTCGCCGCCGCGCTCAACCGCAGCGAAGGCGCCGTCTACCTCCTCCGCGTCCGCGCCCACCGGCGGCTGGCGGAGACCATGGGGGCACCCGCGAACTACCTCACCCGCCAGTAGCGCGGCAGAATGCCAGCGTGATGTCCTCATCTCGGCGCTCCCTCACCGCGGGCAAAAACAAAGCCACCGAGATGTAGACATCTCGGTGGCACGGTCGGGGTGAGCACGGCCGCGAAGCGCGGCCGTATCGCTCGCTACGGTCGCGGTTCTTACCTCAGCAGGCGCCGCCGCCCAGGACGCGGAAGAAGGCTTCGATATCCTGGTCGGTGCCGATGTCGCCGTCGTGGTTGAAGTCGGCGTCGCCGCACTCCTTGCAGCAGTGGCCGCCCAGGCAGGCGAAGAAGGCCTCGATGTCAGCGTCGGTGCCGACGTCCTCGTCGCCGTTAAAGTCGGCGGAGCAGTAAACGGTGGCCTCTTCAGCGGGGTTGCCGCCGCCCATGAGCGGGGCGGGCGTGGTGATGAGGGCGGTCGTGGAGTACTCCGCTCCTGTCAGGGCGGCGCTGCCGGCGATGCCCCTGGTGGTGAGGTCGTGCTCCATGGCGAAGGAGCCCGCGGTGGCGCCGCCGGTGCTGGTGGGCGTGAAGCGGAGGAGGTCCTCGTCGGCCCCGCTCACGCCGGTCACCGCGAAGTTCCCGGTGGTCGAGAGCACCATGCCGCCCGCGGGACGCACGGCCATGGCGTCGAGGTTCTCCGCGTTGCCCGAAAGGGCGACGTCGCTGCCGTCCACGTACAGGGCGAAGGTGCCGGCGGTGTTGGCGCCGGTCGCTGTGGGGGTGAAGATGATGAGGTCCTCGCCCGCGCCCGAGACGTTGCCGCTGGCGTTGGCGGTGAAGGAGCCCGAGCAGGAGACGATCACCTGGCCGTTGCTCGCGATCTCGATGGCGTCCACGTCCTCGTTGTTGGTGGTGAGGCCGACGTCGCTGGCGTCAAAGAAGAACTGGAAGGTGCCGGAGGTGGTCGCGCCCAGCGAGGTGGGCGTGAACTTCACGATATCCGAGTCATCGAGGGTGGTGCCGCTGGGGCCGCCGGTCATGCCGGGAATGGTGGCCGCGTCGGTGAAAGAGAGCAGCAGCTCGCCTGTCGAGAGCTGGGCCAGGCCGTCGATGGTGAGGGCGGAGAGGCCCACATCGCTGCCGTCAAAGACCATGGACCAGGTGTTGGAGCCGGGGTTGTATGCGACGACGTCCTCATCGGCGACGGTGCCTACGCCGGGCACGGCGGTGCTGCCGCCGAAGGTCATAAGCACGACCTCGGCCGCGGGCGGCGGGGCGGTGGCGATGGCAACGTTGAGCGTGCCCGTGCCGGAAGCGCCGCTGCGCCCGCCGACGCGGACCGTGTAGTTGCGGCCCGCGGTGACGGGGATGGAGATCGAGGATTGGAGCCCGTTCCCGCCGGGGCAGGCGGCGTCGTCGTTGCAGGAGAGCAGGCGCGCCTCGAAGTTGTCGCAGCCGCCGTTGTCGTACACCGCGATGAAGGTGTCGAAGGTGGCCCCGCAGGTGGAGAAGGTCGCGGTGCCGGTCTGCTGCGCGGGGAGGTTGAACCAGACGTCGTTCTCGATCAGGCCGCAGGCGTGCGAAGGACCGTCGGTGAAGGAGCCGCGGGTGTCGAAGGTGGTGGCGCCGGTGCCGATGCCCGCGCGGTTGGCGCACGCATCGTTGAAGGGCACGGGCGGCAGGCCGCCGCCGGAGGCCTTGACGGTGAAGGTGCCGGTGGCGTTGTTGTAGCCGGTGACGCGGATGAGGTAGCGCTGCCCGCCTGTCATGGGCACGGTGATGGTGGAGGTGAGGCCGGTGCAGCCGGTGGTGTCGTCGTTGCACGCCAGCTGCGAGCCGCCGCACGCGGAGTAGGCCGCGAGCACGGTGTCGTACGCGGCGGTGCCGCAGGTGGTGATGGTGACGGTGGCGGAGACGTCGGGCGTGTAGGCGTACCAGACGTCGGGGCTCGTGGTGCTGCTGCCGCAGTTGCTGGTGCCATCATTGGTGCTGCCCACGGTGGTGCCGCTCATGGGGACGCCGTCGGTGAGGGTGATGGCGTTGGCGCACAGGTCGTTGGCGGGGCCGGCGGGGGCGCAGCTGGGGCCGCTGATGGTGAGCGTGCCGGCGCCCATCGCGCCGGTGTTGCTGCCAACGCGGATGAGGTACTCGCCGCCGCTGGTGACCGAGAGCGTGACCGAAGACTGCTGGCCGCAGGAATCGTCGTTGCAGGCGATCGCGCCGGGCGCGCCGGGGCAGGCGTTATAAACGCCGACGGCGGAGTCAAAGCCGCTGCCGCAGGTGGCGAAGGTGGCCGTGCCGCTGCATGGCGCGGTGTAGCGGAACCACACGTCGTTGCCCAGGGTGCCGCAGGATTCAGCGGGGCCGTCGGTTGTGGCGTGGGTGGTGAAGAAGCTGGTACTGCCGCTGCCCACGGCGGTGGCGTTGGCGCAGGCATCGTTGGCGGGGGGCGTGGGCGGGGGCGGGGTGCCGCCCGCGGGCACGGTGACGTTGGCGGTGGCGACGGTGGGGATGCCGGGCTTGAAGAGGGCGAGCGTGGCGGCGCCCGCGGCGGGGGCGCTGGGGGCCTGGTCGCAGTCGAAGCGGAAGTTGTAGATGGTGTCCCAGCGGAGGGCGTTGGCGTTCGGATTGTCCATGTGGAACTGCGTGGACCACTGGATGTGGCTGGACTGGATGTTGATGGTCCAGTCCGTGCCGCTGTAGGGCTCGCCGGAGTGGTAATCGATGTCCTTGAAGGCGGCGTTGGTCACCGTCGCGCCCTCGGGCAGCGGGATGCTGAAGGACTGGCCGCTGCGGTCGGAGTTGAGGTTCTGCACGGCGTACTCGTAGCGCCAGGTGCCGTTGCCGTTGTCGGTGACCTTGCTGGCGACGACGTAGCGCCCGTCGTTCTCGACGTCCACGTTGGTGATGGTGACGGACGGGTCGTTGTCCTGCCACGCCTGCAGCGCGGGCTTGGTGCGTTGAGTGGTGTCGGCAAGGGACATGGCGTAGTTGGGGGCCGCTGAGAAGGTCACGCGCCGGTAGGACTGGTTGTTGTTGTCGTTGCCGCGGGCGGCGTCCTCGGGCTGGATGTACGAGCTGCTCACGAAGTAGAGGGCGCCGGGCAGGGCGAGGTCGGTGTCGGCGGCGTGCAGGCGCTTGAAGAGCACGGCGTCGGTGCTGGTGCCGTTGTTGTTCCAGGGGTAGGGGAACGCGCCGGTGGCGGCATTGACTTCGCTCTTGGGCCCCAGGCCCGACTGCGTGCCGTTGAGGCTTGAGGAGTACGGGTCGGAGCAGCCGGGGAAGAGGGCATCGCAGCTGCCGCCCGGCGTGCACGTCTGGCACACGTTGCCCTGCAGGGCGCAGAAGCCGTGCTTGAGCCACGCCTGGCCGATCTGCTCGAAGCGGCCATTGTGCAGGCGGTAGAGGTTCTGGCTGATGACGGGGTGGACGTTGCCGCCGGGGCCGTTGTGGTCCTCCCACGTGAGCGGCTCGTTGCCCAGGTTGCAGGAAATGGTGCCAACTGCGTAGGCGTGGCGGCCGTTGCTGCCGCCGTAGTTGGAGACCTGGTAGAGGTCGCCGACGATGACGTCGGGGCCGTTCTGGGCGAGGGCGGGGGCGGCGCAGGCGAGGATGGCGAGCACCGCGGCGGAGGAGAGGCGGATCTTCATCGTTTGGGACCCCACGAGAGTAATGAGCCGAGGTCGGAATGGCGCGCAGCGTACCGAGGGTGTCAATGCCCCGGCCCGTACAGACGGTGTGATCGGCACAACTCGTCGAGTGGTTGAGGTCGCCGCTGCGAGTTTTGGGCTTCAGCAGGCGGCGCCCCCGAGGACGCGGAAGAAGGCCTCGATGTCGGCGTCGGTGCCGGCGTCGCCGTCATCGTTGAAGTCAGAGCCAAGGAAGAAGCAGGTGGGGCAGCAGGAGCCGCCGAGGCAGGCGAAGAACGCTTCGATGTCCTGGTCGGTGCCGAAGTCACCGTCGCCGTTGAAGTCCTGCGTGCCGCAGACGGGGCCGCAGGCGTGGTGGATGGTGGCGGTGGCGGGCGGGTAGCCCGAGAGCACGAGCAGGTCGTCGGCGCGGGGCAGGGCGTCGACGGCGGTGGTCCAGAGGGGGAAGGCGCTGGCGGGCAGGTCGGTCCAGGCCTGGCCGTCCCAGACGCGGGCGACGAGGCCGGTGAGGTCGGAGCGGCCGAAGGCGAAGAGGCGGTGGTCGTGCACGGCGAGGGTGTCGACGGTGCCGGGGAAGCCTTCGCCGAGGGACTGCCAGGTCTCGCCGTCCCAGCGGGCGATGCGGTTGAGGGGCGTGAGGCCCGAGGCGCTGAAGGAGCCCGCGGCGATGAGTTGGCCGCGGTAGAGGGCGAGGGCGTTAGCGGCCGTGTCGAAGCCGAGGCCGAGGGTCTGCCAGGATGTGCCGTCCCAGGCCTGCACGGCGCCGGGAAAGGCGCCGGCGGCGATGAGGCGGTCCTCGTGCAGCTTGAGGTCGTTGACGGGGCCGTTGAGGCCGCCGGCGAGGGGAAGCCAGTTGGCGCCGTCCCAGCGGACGATGGAGCGGCGGTCGGGCGGCGGAGAGCCGTACTGAAAGTTGCCGCTGGCGATGAGCTGGCCGTTGTAGAACGCGAGGGCGTTGACCTGCTCGTTGCCGTAGTAAGGGCCGGTGCCGAAGGCGGTCCAGGCCGAGCCGTTCCAGCGGCGGACGGGGAGGCCTGTGGTATCGCGGCTCCTGTTGACGCCGCCGATGTAGAGCTCGCCGTTGTGCACGAGGGAGCAGACGGGCGGGATGTCGATGGCGGCGCCGGGCGCGAAGGGGGCCCAGGCGTGCGGAGTGTCACCGGTGATGGTGGCGAGGCCCTGGAGGTGCACGCCGCTGCGGGCGGTGAACTGGCCGCCGACGAGGGTGGCGCCGTTGAAGGTGCAGGCCATGTTCACGGGGCCGTCGGGGCCGGCGGTGACGCCGGAGAGGTGAGCGCCGTCGTGGGCGGCGATTCCGGGGCGACTGCCGAAGACGTTGTAGTAGCCAGAGCCGAAGATGAGCTTGCCCTGGAACTCGGCGAGGCTGTAGACAGTGCCGTACCAGCCCCCGCCGAAGCACAGGCCTTCGTAATCGAGCATCTGCCAGCCGTCCGCGGCTTTGCGGGCCATGCCATTGGTCTCAAGGCCGTTGGTATTACCCCAGAAGGCGCCGCCGGCGTAGAGAACGCCGTTCACGCTTCGGAGGGCGTGGACGTCGAGGCGGTCGTAGGACCAGAAGCCGTACTCGTAGTTCCAGGCTGTGCCGTTGTGGCGGAAGATGCTGCCCGAGGCGGTGCCGGCGTAGAGGTCGCCGTTGTGCATGGCCAGGGCGCGGACGCCGTCGCCGAAGGCCGGGTCGATGGTGTCGGGGTAAAACACATGCCCGGCGGAGGAGTACGCGAAGAGGGCGCGCGATGCGCCCACGCTGCCCCCGGGCGTGATCCCATAGGTGAAGTTGGTGCCGCCGATGAGGAGTCGGTCGCTCGTCGCCTGGAGGGTGTGGACTGCGCCGGAAGATCGGAGGGCGGTAACGCTGGCCCAGGTGGTGCCGTTCAGGCGTGCCAGGTGGCGAGCGCCCAGGGAGCTGGGCACGATGCCCGTCCCGCCGGCGTAGAGCTGGTCGTTCAACACGGCGAGCGCCTTGATGGGTACGTTGTTGAGGCCCGTTCCCAGCGGCTGCCATGTGTTGCTCGCAGCGTCGTAGCGGACGACGGGCGCGGGGGTGGGCGGGGCGGCGTTGATTGAGGGCGGCGCGGCGACGAGTTCGCCGTTGTGAAATGCGAGGGCGGTCGCGTTCGCGAGGGGCGCGGGGAACGGCTGCCACTGCTGACCGTCCCAGGTCGCCATGCCCGCGGCGGCGACCGCGCCGGCCTGCGTGAAGTCACCGGAGACGACGAGCACGGGCGCTTGGGGGCCCGCGCCGTCGGGGTCCCACTGGAGCATGGCCGTGATCTTCGAGCCGTTGACGCCGGGGAGTGCGGCGGTGGTGGCGGAGATGTTGGGGGGGCACTGGGCGTGGGCGGCGCTGGTGAGGGCGAGGGCGGCGAACAGCAGGTGACGGTGCATGGTGGGGCTCCGGTCCGTCCAGCCTAACGGGGGGGAGCACCGAGATGATGACATCTCGGTGGCACGTGGGGCGACACCGGGCGGAAGCCCGGGGCCACGGCGGCTAGCAGGGGCCGCCGCCGATGACGCGGAAAAATGACTCGATGTCCTGGTCGGTGGCGGTGTCGCCGTCGTTGTTGAAGTCGGGGCTGGCGCAGGTGGGGCAGCAGTGGCCGCCGATGCAGGCGAAGAAGGCCTCGATGTCCTGGTCGGTGGCGGTGTCGCCGTCACCGTTGAAGTCGGGGTCGCAGGTGCGGAGCGGTTCGCAGGTGTCGGGGATGTTGTTGGCGTTGGCGTCGGGGGCGCCCATGGCGATGTCGATTCGGTCGGGGCGGTTGTTGGCGTTGCAGTCGGGCCCGAGGGCGAGCATGAGGGCGGCGCGGACGTCGGGCTGGGGGCCGATGTTCTGGGAGACCGGGTACGTGCCGGCCTGCTGCGGCGTGGCGGTGGCCCGGAGGAGGTCCTTGACCTGCGCGGGCGTGAGCCACTGGCCGGTGACGGCGCGGTGCACGCCCTGGAGCTGCGCGGCCGCGGCGCTGACGATGGGCGTGGCGCTGGAGGTGCCGCTGAAGGAGTTGGTGTAGCGGAGGTTCACGCCCTCGACGCTGTAGAAGTTGCCGTAGCCGATGGTGAAGACCTGCTCGCCCCAGCCCTGGAGGTCGACGGTGGCGCCGTAGTTGGAGAACTGCAGGCGCGAGCGGGCGGTGGTGGTGCCCCCGAAGCCCGCGGCCCCGGCGCCGACCATGATCGCGCCCGAGTCGTTGGCGGACTGGAAGGGGTAGTGCCCGCCGTTGCCGGTCTGGTAGATGGCGGCGTCCAGGTTCTGGTTGCCGTTCCCCGCGGCCTCGCACACGACGATGCCGTTGCCCACGGCGGTGCGGATGGCGTTGTAGCAGTCGAGGCGCCACTCCATGGGGACGTAGTTGGAGGCGGGGCCGATCATGTGCTGCTCGATGAGGATCACGCCGCCGGGGCCGGTGACGGCGGCGGCGTTGGTGATCGCCGCGGCAACGTCGTAAAGGCCGGCGATGTAGACGTGGGCGTAGTAGGGCGTGGCGTCGGGCACGGCGCCGGTGGTGCCCCACGTGCTGCTATCGGAGACGAGCACGCCCATGACGGCGGTGCCGTGGTCGTTGCTGGAGGCGCTGGGGTCGCCGCTGGTGGGCGGGCCGGCGCGGAGGAGGCGGCCGGTGAACTCGGCGTGGTTCACATTCCACTGGCGCTCGACGTCGACGACGGTGACGCCCTGGCCACGCCCGCCGGGCCAGGTGTGCAGGTCGGTGTTGTTGATGCCCATGGGAGCGGGGTTGAAGTAGCGCTGGTTGGCGGTGTAGCTGGGCGGGAGGGGGTCGTTGTTGATGCCGGTCAGGTGGGGCTCGGCGCGGCGCACGGCGGTGAAGGACTCGAGCTGCTTGCAGATGTCGGCGAGGTTCAGGCCCTTGGCCGCGTGATCGGCGGGGAGGAAGAGGTTGAACTGGTTGTTGAGATTGGCGATTGGGCGCTGCCAATACGCCTCGGCACGGGCGTGCATGTGGTCGAGCTGGTCCTCGGTGAGGTGGGCGTAGGCGCGCTCCCATCGGACGCCTTTGGCGTGGAGCTCGTCGAGGAGGTTGTGGAGGATGGCGAGGGCGCCGGTGCCGAGGTCGTCGGGGCGGCTGTTGCGGAGGCGGATGGTGAGGTCAGCGCGGAAGGTGACGGCGGCGGCGTCGGGGCGGTGGACCTGAGCGGCCGCGTCGACGGCGGGCGGAGCGTCATCCAGCAGCTGCGCGGGAGCAGTCGCGGAAAGCGCTGCAACCGTGAACGCAGGGACGAGCAGGGTTACAGGCGTGGGCATGCGAACAGCCTACCAGCCGCCATGAGCGCATCACACAAAAACTCGTCAAGCAAGTCGACGCGGAGAACGTCCATACGAGCCCGGAACGAAGTGACGGGTCTTCAGCTGACCTTGCCCACTGGGCATCATTGAGGGCCCGCTCACTTCGTTCGGGGCTCGTTACGAACGTTGCATGGCGACGCGGGTCGTCACCGCGCCATCGCCGGCGACTTCGGGCCCGTAGCGGTCAGGTTCGCCAGCCGCGTGCGGACGTTGTCCAGCACGTTCATGAAGTTGATGTAGCTGTCGTACGGCGAGTCGTAGGGGTTGAAGTACTTGTGCACGTCCCCGTCGGCGAAGTACTTGGTGCACATGTAGTAGAAGTGATCGGAGGTGGTGAGCTTGCGCCAGTCGTTAAGGAGGTGGGCGGCGTCGGTGGTGCGCTGGGGGTCGCCGCTGCGCTGGGCCTGCTCGTACGCGTGCTTGATGGGGGCCTCGAGCTTGAAGGTCTCTTCGAGGGCGTTGTTCTGCATGGCGTTGCCGCGCCAGGCGGTGAGGTCGCGCTCGGTGTCGGCCCAGGAGATGAAGTCGTGGACGTCGTACTCGCCAACGGGCTTGAACTGGTCCAGGGCCATGCTGGGGGTGATAAAGTGGTTCTGCCCGGGGGCGACGTCGAAGACCTTCTCGGGGAGGGCGGAGAGGAACTGGAAGATGCCGGTGTCGGCCCACTGGTGCTCGCCGAAGGTCTCGTAGTCCATGAAGAGGTTGCAGAGGAAGCCGTCGCCGTTGATGTGGTTGACCCACGTGGCGAACTTCTCGGCCGAGAGCGGCCACTCGGCCCAGCCGCGGTTACTGAAGCGGAAGGCGATGTCGTCGGAGAGGCGGTAGTTTTTCAGGAGCAGGCCGAAGGGCTTGTTGTCCTTGCCCACGGCCCCGCCGGGGGGCGTGTAGACGTAGTTGGGCGAGCGGTAGCCCAGGTGGCGGTCGACACCCTCGCAGATCTGGCCCTTGAAGCGCCGCTCGCCCTTCTCGTCCTGCATCTGCGAGACGTGCCAGGCGAGGTCGTTGTTGTAGATGAGCTCGGTGTTGCGGAAGACCTGCGGCGTCTGGCCGAAGAGCTGCTGGATGCGGCGGGTGTGCATCAGCACCTGCTCGTCGAACTCGCGCTTGGAGTAGAGGTAAGAAAGCGAGTGGAAGTAGGTCTCGCCCACGAACTCGCAGCAGCCGGTGGCGGCGAGGTCCTGGAAGACCTTGATGACGTCGGGCGCCCACTGCTCCAGCTGGTCCAGCACCGTCCCCGTGATCGCATAGCTGACCCGAAAGTTCCCCTTGTGCCGACGCACCAGGTCGAGGATGAGCTGGGTGGTCGGCCGGTAGCACTTGTCGGCCACCTTTCGGCAGATCTGCGCGTTCTTGGCGTCGTCGAAGTAGAAGGGGTCGTTGTCGAAGACCGAGTAGCGGCGGAGGCGGTGGGGCTGGTGGACCTGAAAGTAGAAGCAGACGCTGGTCATGGACCAAGCATAGTGGCAAAGTTGCAAAGTGGCGGAGTGTCAAAGTGGGAAGCGAAAGGAGGGTCGGGCTCAGTGGCTTTTCACTCTGCCACTTTGCCACTTGGCCACTCTGCCACTTCGCCACATCTGCCTCAGCGTCGCTGCTTCAGGTCCTCCAGCGTCAGCAGCGTGTAGCTACCCTCGCCGTCGCCGTGCACGGCCGCGATGGCGCGGAGCAGGCCCGTCGGATCCTCGTCGATGAACTGGATCGCCTTGATCACCGCCGGGCGGTCGCCGGTGTGGACGCTGACAGGGTTGAGCTCATCGAGCCGGTCCATGGTCGCCTTGCTCCCCGCGCCCCAGTCCGTGTTGCTGCCGGTGCGGCGGATGGACTTGGTGAGCAGGAAAACGAGGTCGGGCCTGAGCTCCAGCGCGGCCGTGAGACCCGCGAGCGGGTCGCTGCGGCCGCTGGGCGTGAGCGACGCGAGCCACGTGGACGCCTGAATCTTGGCGTCGTCCGTCGCGGGGGTGAGCGACGTGCTGCGGTTGTACGAGAACAGCGTTGCCCGCGGCGCGTCCTCGTCCTCGGGGTTCTCACGCATCACCACGACCTGGAAGGACTGCGACGCGTCCAGCCGACCGATGGAGCGTGAGAGCTCCTCGAGCACCAGCTTCAGGCTGCTGGTCATGGCGCCCGAGGCGTCCACCACGTAGACGACCTTCTTGGCACGGGTGCCCTGCACGCCCGCGAAGGTGACCGGCTGCGGCTGCGCCGGCGCGGGCTGCGGGACCACGATGGGCGCGGTGGCGCGGGGGAGCGTCGGCACGCCGGGCGCGGCGGGCTGCGGCGCGGGCAGAGGGTCGATCGGCGCGGGCTCGCTGGGTTCGGCGAGGACGTCGGTGCTGGTGGGCGCGGGGGGCGGCTCGGGCTCAGGCTCTGGTTCCGGCTCGGGCTGCGGCTCGGGCTCCGGTTGCGGCGGCGGGGCCATCGGCGGGGGCGGCGCGGGCGGAGCCGGCGGTGGCGGCTCGGCGGCCAGTGTCAGCACCGTCGCGGTCTCGACCGGCCCCTCGGTCACACGTCCCTGGCGGGGCTGGCGCCCGATCTGGAAGAGCACCACCGTCGCCACGATCGTCAGGTGCACCAGCACCGACACGGCGATCGGCAGCACCAGCGCCGACCGCGGCAGCGTGCTGATGGGGGCCTTGCGGAACTGTTCCCAGGTCAGGGCCACGCTGAACCATACCCCATGCCGCCCCCGTCGATCTGATCAAATCAAGAGCTCACGCAGAGGCGCAGAGGCGCAGAGGAAGCCAGTTCCGAGTGCGTTCTTTGCGCCTCTGCGTGAGATGCTTATTCCTCCGCCGGCGCCGCCGGCTTGGGCTTGGAGGGCTTCTTGCCGCGCCCGAAGAGGGCGTTGTCCAGGCCCAGGGCGCCGCAGCCGAGGAAAACGAGGGCCCACGCGGCCAGGCACAGCGTGAACTGGAACTGGACCATCATGAAGTTGCCCCCCAGCAGCGGCTCGGTGTCAGGCAGGAAGCCCAGGTGCGTCTTGCCGCTGGCGATTGCCGGGCCGATCACGGTCAGCCACATCGCGGTCATCATGGTGGTGGCGATTCCGAAGGCCGCCAGGCGGGTGAGGCCACCGATCAGCAGCAGGGCCCCGCCCACGAGCTCGGTAAACGTGCACGCGTACGCGGCCCACACCGGCCAGCGGTCCTGCGTCAGGGCCTTGGGCCACAGCGTGATCTGCTGCTCACCCTGCGGCTGCTCGAGTTTCCGCAGGTGCAGGGCGAGGGTGTAGGCGAGCGAGACCTCGAGCTTGTCCGAGGACGCCGCGGCGGGCGTGCCGGTGACGCCGTCAACGGTCGCGGTCTTAGGAGTGACGCCCATCTCCTTGAGCAGGGTGACGTCCTTGCCGGTGACCTCGGTGGTAGCGAGGACCTTGGTCAGGCCCGCCCAGATAAAGACCACGGCGAGGGCGGTGCGGAGGATGAGGGGGCCGAGGGAGGCGCTGGTGCACTTGCAGGCCATGGGGGGTCCTGAGGGGTGGGTGGGTGAGCGGGTGGGGGGGTGAGGAGTGGAGGAGTGGAGGAGTGGAGGAGTGGAGGAGTGGAGGAGTGGTCAGGTCACGGGACCATCCTGTTTCGGAAAGGTGGTGGACCGGTGGTGATAAAAGGCAGGGGAGCCGCCGCGGAGCGGCTGGCCACCCAGGATGGGTTAAGATGTGGATCGCCGCGGGCGTGGCGGAACTGGCAGACGCGCGGGATTTAGGTTCCCGTGGCCGCAAGGCTTTGCAGGTTCGATTCCTGTCGCCCGCATTGGGGGAGGTTGAACGCGAAGGCCGCGAAGGGGGAGCGAAGGCGCGAAGAGCGAAAGGGGACGGGGTGCGCAGAACTTGCCTGCTGTGGGCCGTTCCACAGCGGGTGTGGGGCGTCCCACAACGATTGTGGGACGGTGCACAACGGCAGTTGGGCCTTGAGAAACGATTTCTCGGCCATGAACAAGAGCAGTTGGGGCATGAACAAGAGCAGTTGGGGCATGAACAAGAGCAGTTGGGGCATGAACAAGGGCAGTTGGGGCATGAACAAGGCCAGTTGGGGCATGCACAGGAGCTGTTGAGCCTCGAGAAATGATTGTTCAAGACCCCGAGACCCACCAAACGGGCAAGTTCTGCGCCGTCCGCCCCCCTCTCGCGGTTTCCCGGCCCCCCTTCGCGTGTTCGGGCTCCCCCTTCGCGCCCTTCGCGTTCAATCCGGCCCCCAAAAACGCCACGACCGCCAGGGGTGGCGGCGGTCGCAGCGGGGTTTCCCCAGAATGGAGACTGTTGGCGGCGTTCTCACGCGGCCATCCATAAGGATGCGGGCGGGGGGCGGGTCCGTCGCGGGCGGGTGCGATTTCTTGCGGTGATCGGGGCACCACTTGGGGTTGCCTTGGGGATCGGGTCTGGTAGGCTGGCCCCCTCGGCGAGGGGATCGAGGAGAGAGAACATGAGCATGCGTGCGTGTGTCGTTGGTGCCCTGGTCGCGGGCGCGTTCCCTGTGGTCGCCCTGGGGCAGTTTGCGCCCACGGGGCAGGAGCGCTCCACGGTCGCGAGCGCGGTCCTGGGGAACGGGGCCGAGGGGTTCGATGGGTCGAGCGCGCCGGGGATGGGGCCGTGGAGCCACACGGCTGCGGCCAGCCGTTCGGAAGTCAATGGCGGCGGGGCCGAGGGCAGCGCCGGGCACAACACCACGGTGTCGTCGAGCCTGATCTCGGGGTCGCTGACGGCCTCGACGCTGGTGCGGACGGGCAGCACGTTCATCACGGGTGAGGCGCAGGGGCACAGCAGCTTCCTGGCCCTGTTCAGCGTGGCGGCGCCGACGCCGGTGTCATTTACCGGCGGCGGGTCGGTGGTGCTCAACGGGCTCAACCCCGACGGCGAGCCCTCGGACCTGTACGGGCGGGCGCGGGTGCAGCTGATCAACGCCGACACCGACGAGCCGGTGGCGGGCTTCCTGATCTTCCCGGGGCCGGGCAGCGACGGGTTCACGTTCAGCGGCACGCTGCCGGCGGGCAACTACGCCCTGATGGCCAACGCGTTCAGCTACGCGTTCAGCGCTGACCTGCTGGGCCCCCCGGCGCGGTCCGGCGGCGGGGAGACGAGCGTGAACTTCGCCCTGACGGTGGTGCCGACGCCCTCGGCGGCGGCCCTGCTGGGTCTCGCGGGGGTGGTGGGAGTCGCCGGGGGGCGGCGTCGCCGGTGAAGTCACTGGTGGCGGTGCACCCCTGAGATCGGGTACCCTGTGAACGCGCGGCCCCGGCGGGACTGCCCCCGGGGCCGCGGTCTTTCTATGGAGTTGCCCATGAAGCGTGCGGCGAGCGTGGCGAAGGTGCTTGGTCTGGCGGCCCTGATGGGTCTGGCGGGCGTGGTGGGGTGCAAGGACAAGTCCGGGACAGGCGGCGGCACGGCTGGAGGGGGCAACGCCGGGGGTAGTGGGAACAAGTCCGGCGAGGTGCTGATCGGGCACTTCGGGTCACTGACGGGGTCCGAGGCGACCTTCGGGCAGTCGACGGACAACGGGATCAAGCTGGCGATCGAGGAAGTGAACGCCGCGGGCGGCGTGGACATCGGCGGCACCAAGCGCAAGGTGCGGCTGGTGAGCGAGGACACCGAGGGCAAGCCGGAGAAGGCGGGGCCCGTGGTGACCAAGCTGATCACCAAGGATGAGGTGGTGGCGGTGCTGGGGGAGGTGGCGAGCAGCGTGTCGCTGGCGGGTGCGCCGATCTGCCAGCAGTACGGCGTGCCGATGATCACGCCGAGCTCGACCAACCCGGACGTGACCAAGAAGGGCGACATGATCTTCCGGGTGTGCTTCATCGACCCGTTCCAGGGGCTGGCGTGCGCGAAGTTCGCGCGCAACGACCTCAAGGCGAACAAGGTGGCGGTGCTGTTCGATCAGGCGTCGGCGTACTCGGTGGGGCTGAAGGACGAGTTCGCCAAGGCGTTCAAGGCCGCGGGCGGCGAGGTGGTGAGCGAGCAGGCGTACACCAAGGGGGCGAGCGACTTCAACGCGCAGCTGGCGCGGATCCGGGAGAGCAGCCCGGACGTGATCTTCGTGCCGGGGTACTACACCGACGTGGCGAACGTGGCGATCCAGGCCCGCAAGCTGGGGATGACGATGCCGCTGCTGGGCGGGGACGGCTGGGACAGCGAGAACCTGGCGAAGAACGCGGGGCAGGCGATCGAGGGCAGCTTCTACAGCAACCACTACGCCCCCGACCAGCCCACGCCCGAGATCCAGGAGTTCGTGACCAAGTACAAGAGCAAGTTCGGCGGCACGCCGGACGGGCTCGCGGCCCTGGGGTACGACGCGGCCCGGCTGCTGTTCCAGGCGATGGACCAGGCCGATAGCGTGGACGGCAGCAAGCTGCGCGACGCGATCGCCTCAACCAAGGGGTTCAAGGGCGTGACGGGCGTGATCTCGATCAACGCCGAGCGTGATGCGGTGAAGCCCGCGGTGATCGTGGAGATGAAGGGCGGGGTGCCGGTGTGGCGGGCGACGGTCGAACCGTAAAGGGCAAAGGGCAAATAGCAAAGGGCAAAGGGCAAAGGGCAAATTCGGATGGGGAGTTCCGGGGTAACCGGCGCGCTCTCTCCGGATTTGCCCTTTGAACATTTGCCCTTTGACGATTTCCGGGCCGCTTTCGGCCCGGCGTCTTTTCGCTAGAATCCGCCCCCCGTGGATCAACTGCTCCAGACTTTGAAGGACGGCGTCTCCCTCGGCAGCCTGTACGCGCTGATTGCGCTGGGCTACACGATGGTGTACGGCATCCTCAAGTTCATCAACTTCGCGCACAGCGACGTGGTGGTGCTGGGTGCGTGGCTGTCGCTGGTGATCGCGACCAAGCTCGAGCCGATGGTGAGTGGCGCGGATGGAACGCCGTGGTGGCTGGGCGGGGTGGTGCTGGTGCTGGCGATGGCGGCGTGCGGGGCGATCGGGTTCACGATCGAGCGGCTGGCGTACAAACCTTTGCGTAACGCGCCGCGCCTGAACGTGCTGATCACGGCCATCGGTGTGTCGCTGTTCCTGCAGAACCTGGGGCAGCTGCCGCAGGTTTTCGGGACGAGCCCGCGGGCGTTCCCGCGCCTGATCGAGGACTCCGCGCTGGTGTCGATCGGGAATGTGAATATTAACGTGCTGGACGTGGTGGGCGTGGGCACGGCCGTGGCGCTGATGTTCGGCTTGGACTGGCTGATCTTCCACACCAAGTTCGGGCGGGCGATGCGGGCGGTGAGCTTCGACGTGCGGAACGCGGCGTTGATGGGGATCCCGGTGAACCGCGTCATCAGCATTACGTTCGTGGCGGGGGCGATGCTGGCCGCGGCGGGTGGGTTTATCTGGGCGCTCAAGTACGCGAACATCAAGCAGACGGCGGACACGAGCTGGACGCTGCTGGGGCTGAAGGCGTTCGTGGCGGCGGTGGTGGGGGGGATCGGGAATATCCGCGGCGCGATGCTGGGGGGGCTGGCGATCGGGCTCCTGGAGAACTTCGGGAGCGCGTACCTGTCGTCGAGCATGACGGACGTGTACGTGTTTGCGCTCTTGATCCTGGTGCTGCTGGTGCGCCCGGGCGGGATTCTGGGAGTGGCCGCGGTGGAGAAGGTGTGAGTGAGCACGCTGAGCGCCCAGGCTGATGCCTTGAGACCCTCCGCGGCGGCGAGCGCGGCGAAGGGGCTGTGGCCGTACGTGGCGGCGGTGGGGGTGGCGCTGCTGGTGCAGGCGGTGCTGAAGCCGGCGCTGGGGGCGTACGACGCGATCCTGATGCTGAACGTGGGGATCGCGGTGATCCTGGCCGTGTCGCTGAACATCGTGAACGGGTTCACGGGGCAGTTCAGCATCGGGCACGCGGGGTTCCTGGCGGTGGGCGGGTACGTGTCGGGGGCGGTGACGTACTACGGGTCGATGCTGGCGTGGGGGAACGCGGATGCGCGCGGCGGTGTGCTGAGCGGGATGCCGCGGAGCATCGAGGGGCTGCCGCTGCTGACAGGCGCGGAGCTGATGTTCTTCGCGGCGGTGGTGGTGGGTGGGCTGGCGGCGGGGCTGGTGGGGTTCCTGGTGGGGCTGCCGAGTTTGAGATTGAAGGGCGACTACCTCGCGATCGTGACGCTGGGGTTCGGCGAGATCGTGCGGGTGATGATCCAGAACACGCAGCCGGTGATCAAGACGGCCGCGGCGGTGCGGGAGGCGCCGTTCTATCTGCTGCCGGTGTCGGTGGGGCAGAGCCTGGGGTTCGGGGACATCCCCAAGTACAACAGCTTGTTCTGGGTGTACCTGGTCGTGTGCGTGACGCTGATCGTGGCGTTCCGGCTGAAGACGAGCACGTTCGGGCGGGCGTTTCTGTCGATCCGCGAGAACGAGATCGCTGCGGAGGCGATGGGCGTCAACACGACACGGTTCAAGGTGTGGGCGTTCGTGATCGCGGCGTTCTTCGCGGGGATGGCGGGCGGGCTGTACGCGCACACGCTGGGCGTGTCGCTGTCCCCGGTGGACGCGGGGTTCCAGAAGAGCTTCGACATCATCATCATGGTGGTGCTGGGTGGGCTGGGGTCGATCTCGGGGGCGACGCTGGCGGCGGTGATCGTGACGCTGCTGCCGGAGTACCTGCGCGGGTTCATCGTGGAGCTGGGGACGGTGCTGTGGGTGGTGGGCGCGGTGATGGCGGTGTCGAGCGTGGCGAAGCTCGGGTACCTCAAGAAGAACGCGCGGCCGCTGCCGGGGCGGACGATCGGCGTGGCGGTGGTGGGGGGGCTGCTGGTAGTTGCGGGGTTGGGAGGCCCGGCGGTGCTGCCTAAGAGCATCGGGTCGGAGGTCAACCTGGGTGACTTCCGGATGATCATCTACGCGCTGATGCTGATCCTGATGATGATCTTCCGGCCGCAGGGGCTGTTCGGCGTGCACGAGGTGTGGGAGCGGTCAACGTGGGGGTGGCTGACGCGCCGGTTCGGGAAGCGGGGTGGCGCGTGACTGCTGCGAGCGCGGCTGCCAATGCGATCCTGAGCGCATCGGGCGTGAGCAAGAGCTTCGGCGGCTTGAAGGCCGTGCAGAACTTCGCGCTGGCGATCCCTGAGGGGGGACTGCACGGGCTGATCGGGCCCAACGGCGCGGGCAAGACGACGGTGTTCAACCTGCTGACAGGGGTGTACAAGCCCGACACGGGGACGGTGCGGCTGGGGGGGCAGGAGATTCAGGGGCTGCGGCCGTTCCGGATCGCGGAAGCGGGGATGGCGCGGACCTTCCAGAACATCCGCCTGTTCGGCGAGCTGAGCGTGCTGGAGAACGTGAAGCTGGCGAGCCACGTGCGCGTGCGGCACTCGATGTTCGGGGCGGTGCTGCGGTCGCCCTTGCACGTGGGCGAGGAGCGGGCGATTACGCAGCGCTCGATGGAGTTGCTCAAGGTGTTCGCGCTGGAGGGGCGGGCGGAGGAGCAGGCGCGGAACCTGCCGTACGGGGACCAGCGGAAGCTGGAGATCGCCAGGGCGCTGGCGACCAACCCCAAGGTGCTGCTGCTGGACGAGCCCGCGGCCGGGATGAACACGCGCGAGAAGGCCGACCTGCGGGGGCTGATCCGGCAGGTGCGCGAGCAGTTCAAGGTGACCATCCTGCTGATCGAGCACGACATGGGACTGGTGATGGACGTGTGCGAGCGGATCACGGTGCTGGACTATGGCGTGGTGATCGCGGAGGGGACGCCGGCGGAGGTGCAGGTGAACCCGAAGGTGATCCAGGCGTACCTGGGCTCGACGGAGGAGGAGGCGGCGGAGGAGGCGCGGAAGGAGCGCGAGCACGCAGGGGTGGTGCACACGCCGCGGAGCGCGGGGCCGGTGACGGAGGCGATGTCGCCGCGGAAGACGGCGGAGCAGCAGGGGAGGGGTGAGTAATGCTCGCGGTGAAGGACCTGCGGGTGAACTACGGGGCGATCCGGGCGCTGCACGGGGTGACGCTGCGGGTGGAGCGTGGCGAGATCGTGACGCTGATCGGCTGCAACGGGGCGGGCAAGAGCACGACGCTGCGGGCGATCTCGGGGCTGGTGAAGCCGTCGGGCGGCGAGGTGGAGTACGAAGGGCGGTCCCTTGCGCGCCTGGCGCCGCACGAGATCGTCCGGCTGGGGATCGCGCAGTCGCCCGAGGGGCGCGGCATCTTCGCGAACATGACGGTGGAGGAGAACCTGGAGCTGGGGGCGTTCGCGCGGAAGGACACGGCCAACATCGCCAAGGACCGTGAGCACGCGCTGTCGCTGTTCCCCCGTCTCAAGGAGCGGTACAAGCAGAGCGCGGGGACGCTCAGCGGTGGCGAGCAGCAGATGCTCGCGATGGCGCGGGCGCTGCTCGCCCGCCCCAAGCTGCTGCTGCTGGACGAGCCGAGCCTGGGGCTGGCGCCGCAGGTGGTGCAGACGATCTTCCGGATCATCCGCGAGATCAACAAGGAAGGCACGACGATCCTGCTGGTGGAGCAGAACGCCAACCAGGCGCTGAAGGTGGCCCACCGGGCGTACGTGCTGGAGGTGGGGAAGATCGCGATGGAGGGCAAGGCGGCGGAGCTGGCGGCGAGCGACGCGGTGCGGAAGGCGTACCTGGGGCACGCGTGAGATATCGCGGCAAGGGGGCACGATCATGACCGTCAGAGCACGGTCATGATCGTGGCACGTGATGATCGTGGCACGCGATGGTGACAGGCCGGTACACTGTGCCCCCATGACACCGACTTCTGCCGTGCCGTTCGTGTTCGCGTCGCTGCCGCGTTCGATGCCGCAGGGGTATGGGGCGGCGCCGCTGACGGAGGCGGAGCAGCAGGCGCGGGTGCGGCTGTGCGCGGTCGTCAAGAGCGGGGCGAAGGCGGGGGAGAGCCCGCTGGTGACGCTGCGGGACACGCTGGATGCCCGGGTGTACCTCGGGTGCCTGTGCGATAGCGCGGGGATCGTGCACGAGTGGCTGGAGCTGTGGGTGCAGGACACGGCCGGGCTAGCCAGCGCGCTCCCCGGGTACCGGCAGGCGCTGAGCAACGCGCAGCTGGACCACCGGTGGGCGGTGCGGGCCGAGGGGTTCGCCAAGGTCGAGGGGGCGGGGGTGATCGCGACGGGCTGGGAGACGGAGAACCCTGCGCCGATGTTCGTGGATGTGAAGCGGCTGGCGCCGGTCGCAGCGAAGGATCGGCGCGCGGGGGCGTCGTGGCAGCTGTGCCGTGATGAGGGGCTGCTGACCCGCAAGGGCGTGCCGGCGTACGGCGCGACGCTGTCGCGACACCTGTACCAGCCTGAGTTGGGGGAGGAGACGCCGCTGCTGCCGCTGGATGTGGTGGGGGCGGATGTGTCAGCGATGGGCGTGGGTGCGACGGGTGAGGTCGCGGCGGTGAACGGGGGCGGGGGAAGGATGATAGTGCGGCCGTACGCGCCGCTGGCGTACGAGCAGTTCATCGATGCCCTGACGGGCGTCGAGGGCGAGTCCGGCGCGGCGGACAAGCTGCTGAAGCTCATCGCGGAGAGTGCCATCGGAGGCCCGGCGGGGGCGGTGGGCGGGATGGGGAAGGTGGGGGGGTGGCTGAACCTGTCGGCGGCGGGGACGCCGGCGCGGGTGGTGGAGGCGCTGCACCTGAAGCTGATGGTGCTGGCCGGGGCGGCGGCAGCGGTGCGGTCGACGCTGGCGGGGACGCAGATGCCTCTGCTGAACCTGACGGGGCAGAGTTTCAGGGTGCGGCTCTCGCCGGGGGCGGGAGCGCTGCCTTTGTGGTGGACGGCGCGGGTCGAGCTGAGCGAGCCGGGGGAGGGCGTCGAGCTGCCCATCGAGGGGACGCAGGCGAAGTACTTCCTGGCGGCGAGCGGTCAGCGGATGAGCGTGTACACGCCCGAGGCGGTGGGGCGCACCGCGAGCGGCAAGGGGTGGCTGCGGCTGCGGAACGTGATCAGCGAGAGCAACGGCGTGATCCTGGAGGGGACGCTCTCGACGCAGGACCGGCTCGCGCCTGGGAAGAACGACCTGGTGTGGCTGCGGTTCGCGGTGGGGAACACGCGGGTAGACCTGTACGCGACGGTCGATGGGCGCGAGGCGATGGCGGGCGGGGAGCTGAAGGTGCGGACGGTGCCGCACGCCCTGAGCGAGGATGTGACGGCACGCCTGAAGAGCGCGATGGGCGTGCCCATCCAGGATGTGGCGTTCGAGCTGGTCCCGATGATGAGCTCGCCGTGCGACCTGTACGCGGTGGGGGTGCTGGGGGCGCGGACGCTGCTGACTGGGCCGGGGCGCGCGCTGCCGGCGGTGCTGGATGATCTGTTCAGCCTGGCTGCCGAGGCGGCGAAGCTGGCGGAGACGGGCGAGGACCTGCCGGGGCGGCTGATGCGGGTCTTTGAGAGCGACAAGAAGTGGGCGGCGGCGCTGGGGCCGCAGCGGGTTCTGGCCGGGGTGAGCGACGCGGACGAAGCATTCCTGGCGGTGCCGCCGCGCCTGTGGTTTGGGACGCTGGCGGCGGTGATCCGGATGTTCACGGGGCTGAGCGCCGACAGCCGGTGCAAGGACCTGGGCGATGCGCCGGTGGGCGGTATCCACAGGGTCTTTGACGGTGTTCTGGACGACCTGTACGCTCTGCTGACGAGCTGCCGCAGCCTGATCGTGTCGGACCCCGGGCTGAGCGCGGACATCCGCGAGGTGGTCAAGGGGTGCATCGCGGCGGCGAAGCGGTAAGTGCGGCGGAGCGGTAAGGGTTCGTGTTCCTCGATTCGAAGGAAGTCTGACCATGTCGAAGCTGAGCGTGTGGGCGGTGTTGGTGGCGGTGGTGATGATGAGCTTCACCCTGGGCGGGTGCTCGACGCCGACGCTGAAGGTGGCGAACGTGACCTTCACCCCCGAGCAGAGCCTGCGGGACCCCAACGGCAAGCTGCCGCTGGTGGAGGTGGCGGTGATCGGCGTGAGCGAGAACGACGCGCGGGAGTGGAACGAGTACAAGGTTGACTCGTTCTTCGCGGGGAACGACCCCCGGCGTGCGGCGGCCAAGCCCTTCACCAAGGACCTGGTGTTCACCAACGACGACGCGGCGGCGAAGACCATCGCGGCCAACGACCCGATCTGGCAGGTGTGGAAGGAGCGGGGGGCGACCCGCCTGTTCATCTTCGCCAACAGCAAGAACCTCCGCTCGGGGGAGGGCGGGCTGGAGCTGCGGCGGAAGGAGCTGCCCTTCACGAGCGACCGCTGGAAGACCAACCAGATCGATATCGCCGTGACGAGCGGGGGCATCGACGTGCGGACAAAGATGGAGCCGCTGAAGAAGTGACGCCCAGGGGCGCGTGCCCCCGGAGCAGGGTTGGGGCGGTTTTGGGGCGGTGGCCCCGACGCGTGTATTCTGTGGACCCCGTTGCGGCACCGGGCTCTATCGCCCGGTGCCGTTGTTTGGAAGCGGCTCGCGGGCGGGGCGCGGGCGGTGAAGGCGCGCGGCCATGCCAACGTACGGGGCGTTTGAGACGGTCGAGGAGCTGGCATCGGCGGGTCCGTTCGCGGTGTACGCCGCGCGGAAGGCGGGGCAGACAGGGGCGCCCGCGTACGCGGTGAAGGTGTACAAGACGGCGGACGTGTTCGCCGACGCCGAGGTAGTGGAGCGGGAGAGCGCGGCGTTTCTGGAGGCGGCGGAGGTGCAGCGGTCGCTGCCGGCGGGGCCCGCGGGCGGGGGCGGCGCGGGGCATTGGGCCCCGGTGCACGATGCGGGGCGGGCGAGCGACGCGGTGTACTACGTCACCGACCTCTACCCGGTGAGCGTGCAGCGGATGGTGGACAGCCGGCGGGAGCTGGATGCGCGGTCGATCGCGCACGTGATCGAGGGCGTGGTCGCGGGGCTCGAGGAGCTCGAGAAGACGCACAAGCGTGGTCACGGCGGGCTGCAGGCGAGCAACGTGCTGCTGGGGTCGGTGGAGGTGGAAGAGGCGGCGATCGCGCTGACGGACCCGGAGGCCGGCTCGCGACTTGAGGCCAACGCGCCGGTGCAGGACCAGCGGGGGATGGCGGCGCTGCTGTACCAGATGGTCGTGCACCGGATGCCGCCGCGGGCGGGGGCGGTGGCGGGCGGGCCCGAGTGGCAGCGGATGGGAGCGGCGGGAGAACTGCTGCGGGGACTGTGCGAGACGCTGCTGAACGTGCAGGCGGGGCAGCTGGTGCCGCTGGAGCAGGTGCGGGCGAAGCTGGCGGAGGTCTTGAAGGCGAAGCCGCCGGCGAAGGCCGGGATGTCGGTGGGAGCGAAGCTGGGGATCGCGGCGGCGGTGCTGCTGGCGGTGGGCGGCGGGGTGTTCGTCGCGATGCGCGAGCCGCCGAAGGTGGAGATCGTGTACGAGGACGCCCGCAGGGCGTGGACGCCAGGGGATGTGGGGAGCCTCGATACGCGGCTGGCGAAAGTGCGGAAGCTGATCAAGGACGACCCGGTGGACGCGGAGGAGGCGGGGAAGCTGGCGGCCCAGCTGAAGGAGCTGAGCGAGTCGATCGCGTGGCTGAAGAACCAGCCGCCGCCCGCCAGCGAGGAGCAGAGCGCGTTCATCAAGAGCGAGATCGCAAACCGCGACGAGCGGTACACGAAGGCGACAGCGGCGCTCGTGAGCCTGGAGGAGCGGTGGTTTGAGGACCAGGCCGACCCGACGCAGGACCCGCGGAAGCCCAGCCCGGACCGGTGGCTGGCGGCATGGATGAGCGAGATCGCCGAGCACGTGACGGTGGCGGACCGGCTGCTGAGCTCGGACGCGGCGGTGCGGGCGGAGTTTGAGCAGCTGCGGACCGACGCCGAGGCGCTCAAGAAGCTGGTGGAGGAGACGCGGGGGAAAGCGTGGGGGACGGAACCGGCGGCGCAGGCGGAGATTGTCAAGATCGCGGGCGAGGCGAAGGCGTCGGCGTTGGCCCTACGGCCGAAGCTGAAAGCGGTGCGTGTGGGGGCGCGGGATCAGCTGATCGAGTATGTAAAGAAGGCGGGCGACGGGGCCGCGTCGCTGCGGTCGGCGCAGCTGCAGGACCGCATGACGGCGTCGCTGCGGAAGCTGCGTGAGGACCTGGAGGAGAGCGAGACGCGCGGGTGGCAGGAAGTCACCGGGCAGGTCGCGAAGCTGGATGAGCTGCTGAAGTCTATCGACGGGGCGTTCGCGGCGACGCTGGGGCTGGAGGCGCCCGCGGCGGGCTCGGAGGTGGTGTACGCGGGGGCGGAGAAGCACCTTGTTGATCTGCGCGAGTCGCTGATTTCCAAGCTGCCCGAGGCGACAGACGCGGCGGACGCAGGGCTGCGGGCGAAGGTGGAGCAGGCGGCGGGGACCTACAACGCGCGGGTGGCGGATCTGCGCGCGATGTACACCGCGGCACAGAAGGTCGAGACGCTGCTGGCCGCGGGGTATGGGCTGGATGAGAGCGTGGAAGGGGCTTCGATCGCGGCGCTCGATGCTGCGGTGCGGGGAGCACAGGGCTTCGAGCCGCTGAAGGCGGGCCTGGACAAGGTGCTGGCGCGGGTCGATGCCCTCAAGGAGGTAAAGGCGATGAGCAGCGCGCCGGCGCTGGTGGGCGTGATCAACGACGCTGGGAGCGGACTGTCGAGCGTGCTGACGGCGTGGCGGGCGCTCCGGGCGACGGGTTACCCCGCGAGCGCGTCGGACCTGAGCGCGGCCATTGATGTGCAGGCGAAGGTTGTGGCGGCGGTGCGGAAGAGCGCGGGGGCACGGGCGGCCGGACTCACCTCCGAGGTCGAGGGACAGCTGCGTGCCCTGTGGCTGAGGTTCATCGAGAACGCCAAGGGCGACGTGCCGCAGGTGAACGCGGCCTTCGAGCTCACGACGCGGGTGCCGGGCGGGGCCGAGGCCATCGCCGGCGGGCCTGCGTGGCTGAAGTACAACCGCGAGAGGTGGGAGCTGCTCAAGGCCGTCGAGGGCGTCGGCGAAGCACCGGCGAAGGAGCAGATCGAGCAGCTGCACACGCCCGTGATGGCCTTCGTGAACGACGCCAAGGGCCTCAACCTGAACAGGCCGGAGGTGGCGCAGTTCGACAAGGACCTCAACCCCTTCGTGATCAAGAAGGTCGTCACGATGGACGAGATGGGGCCGGGCAGGGTGAAGTGGGCGTTTGAGGAGGACAAGGCGCGGGGCCTGGTGCGCTACCGGTGGACGGGCAAGCGCGGCGAGCACGTGCTGGAGTTCCGGCCCATGGTGATGGGCGAGGACCAGGTCACGTACCTGTGCACGACCGAGATGCCGGTGGGGCTGTTCATCGACGCCGTGGAGGCGTTCGGGAAGTGGGATGATGTGCGGGGCGTGGGCGGTCAGGGCAAGAAGCTGCTGGACGGCAGCAACCTCGAGACCCGCGCGGGCGTGCGGACCGTGCGGTGGGTGGGCAGCGGCGACAAGATGAAGATGGACAAGAGCGTGCCGGCCAACACGCAGCCGCACGACAAGAACGGCATGGGCTGGCACGCGACGAACATGGCAGACACGATGGCGCGGAACCCGTACTACCCCGAGGGCGGTGGCCCGGGCCGGCCGCCGAGCGATCTGGATCCCGTGGACTGGGTGTCGCCGGAGGCGAGCCTGTACGTGGCGCGGGTGCTGGGGTGCCGGCTGCCGAGCTCGGCGGAGTGGAAGGCCGCGGCCGCGACGGGCGCGAACGCGACGCCCAACCTGCGCGATGAGTCCTACGCGCGGCAGTACCAGCACGTCGCGGACAACATCGGCGACGACAAGTTCCAGGCCAAGAACATCATGAATTACCCGGGCAGCGGGATCATGGTGCTGCAGAACGGCGCGCCGGTCGCGGCGGAGCTGGACGGCTCGGCACTAACGGTGAACGACGGGTACCTGTACTTCGCGCCGGTGAACGAGCGGAGGCAAGGTGCGGAGGAGCCGAAGTTCCATCACCTGATCGGGAATGTGTGGGAGTTCACGCACGAAGCGCCGCTGGCGGCGGAGGCGCTGCCGCAGGCGACGTACGACTCGGTGATGGGGCTGATGGGGCAGGGCTACGCGAACATGCGGGTGATCGGCGGGTCGGCGCTGTCGAATCCGCAGGTGGGCACGACCGAGCCGCAGGAGTTCAAGCGGACCACGGCCCGGCAGGGCTGGGCGGACGTGGGCTTCCGCTTGGCGTTCTCCACCGGCGCGGGCGCGGGGGGCGGGGGCTCGCCCAAGCAGCGGCTGCTGGGGATGCTGCAGAAGACGCCGTACCTGTCGGCGGGGGCGAACTGAGGTCTGGTGGGGGCGGTCACTCGCCGGGGACGAAGGCGGTCTGCACGTTGGGCTGCTGGAAGAGCGAGGCGCCGATGCCGTCGCTGGCAGTGACGTTGCCGGCCTGGTGGCGCTGGAAGGTGTAAACGCGCCCGCCCGAGGACGAGCAGCCGAGGCACACGAACAGGGCAGCGAATACGGAGGCGAGGGTGAGGATGCGACGCATGGGGGTCTCCGGAACGGCAACGCCGCACGCGCGTGTGCCGTGGGATGGATCGGAGACAACCAGGGGCGGATTGACGGTTGGTGTGCAAAGTCCGTCGGTTGGCGGGGGGCTGTCGGGGGTGGGTGGGGTGTGGGGGGTGTGGGGAAG